>Ga0247733_1000091_pt1 | contig 142690 bp, 143 predicted proteins | sample UWRJL043104R2_FD_180932 | JGI IMG/M metagenome (GOLD analysis project Ga0247733, IMG submission 180932) | Plant litter microbial communities from Arlington Agricultural Research Station in Wisconsin, United States - UWRJ-L043-104R-2 | ecosystem: Environmental > Terrestrial > Plant litter >... | reverse complement strand
GATGGGGGCAAGGTCAGCCACGCCACCCAGGAGGCCTAAAATAGAGCCCCCGTCCCAATTCGTCGCGATTCAGGTACGCCAGCGCTGGACAGGCGTTCGTGGAGGCTGTCTGACGCTTAGCAAGACACGGCGGCCGCCTCGCCGTCCCGTTGGAGCCATGATGGGAAGGAAGCCGTCTCAGCGCGCCCTCACGCAGCTTGCGCGCCCCGATGCTCGACCCACGCTGATGCCATCCACGACCCGTTGCAACTCCAGCCCAGCCCCGGCAGCGCCGGGCGATCGTGCTTGACCCTGAATGCTTGACAGGGACGCTATCGCGCCGCTCCACTCTGCTCGACCGCGTGCCTCCGTGAGTGGCTGCCCGCAAGTGCATTGCGCCGAAAACAGGGCAACCAGGGCCAACGTCGTCGCTGGCTTCGGCGCAGCATCGAATTCTGCTGCGCGAACCGGCTCTGCTTTAGGCTCAATCGGCCGCATCAGGGCCGCCTCCTTGCTCGTGCCTGCGACATCGTCTTGGGCCTCCGAGCGGAGACGACGCCCCTCCCAGCTCGCTCTCGGTAGTGCATGCTGGCGTGCCGACCGACATGTGGAAGGCGCCATCGAGGCTCTGCTCCGGATTGAGCACCCGCCGCCCAACCACACTCCAACCACTCCAACCACGCCAGCCTCCACCGACACCCGGCGATACACAACACACACACATACGCAACACTCGCAGCCCCCGGCCACGCGTGCTCGCTCCTCCACGCCTCCACGCCTCCATCTTGTGCGGCACAGCAGATCGCCAGCCCCATGGCGCTCAGCAACAAAGCCCTCCATGGCTTCGCCAAGGCGGACCTCTACGACAAGCACCGGCCCACGTACCCTCCGGAGGCTCTCGCCATTCTCCTGCGCGCCGCACTGGTCGATGGCGTCGAGGGCGCCCGGATCGTCGACCTCGCCGCGGGCACGGGCAAGTTTACTGAAGGTCTTGCCGCCCGGGAGGAGCACTTCGACACGCTCGCCATCGAACCCCACGACGAGATGCGAGAGCAATTGGTCCGCAAGTCCCTAGACAACGTCACGGTAATGGAGGGGCTCTCCACCGCCATTCCCGCCGACAGCGGCAGCGTGGATGCCGTCTTTGCAGCACAAGTACGTATACGCGCGTGCTTTGCTTGATTGCTTCTTCTCGTTGAGCTCGGCGGTGAGTCGCTTGTGGGCCGCCGCACCAGATCGCATCGTGGTTCGCCAACAGCTTTCGGACATGCTTGGTGGCACGTTCCGCAGCATCGCACTGCACGACCGACGTCGCCATCGACGTCAGCTCGAACACCCTACTTTGCGGAACCCCTTGCCCACACCAGCCACCTCCCGTCACATGCACATCGTCCTGCCACAAACCAGACCCTGGTTCTTGGAATCTAACAGATCCCTGCAGGCGTTCCATTGGTTCTCCAACAAAGACTCTTTGAAAGAGATCCATCGTGTCCTAAAGCCTGCTGGCGTGCTCGGTATGGTGTGGAATGCAGAAGACTGTATGTGAAACTTCTTTTGCCCGCGTGAACAATTCGACTTGGTTCGCAAATAGCGACGCATCGTAGCTGGGTCCTGAACTCGTCGCTGCACATCCCTTCCTTCGTTAGACCGGCGCCGCTACGGTGAGGTCCCAGATGCTGGTCATGCCCTACCAACCACCTCCGAGTTCCGAGCCCTCGGTTGATCAAGTCTTTGCTGGGACTTGGAGCCGCTTCTGGTGCCCATTATGAACCTTCATCCTTTAAACGGTATGGCGGCTAGGGTTCCACTTCTTTGAAAGGGTTCCCTCATCGGCTCGGTTGGATCAAGAGTCGTTGGCCTCATCTCGGATTGTAGTGAGCGAAGAGTCGCGACCCATCTCTAGACCGTTCGCAAATCTTCGTGTTCTGTTGTTGAACGGGATGACGATCCAGTCGCCGTCGGACGAAGCCCTCTGACTTGCCGTGTCAGATAATACACCTCGTTCCCATGACACTGCGACAGAGTGGACATCGAAGATTCGAGACTACGCCTTCAGTCTCGATGACAAGACCGGTGATTATGAACCCCGCTTTCGACATGATCAATGGCGCAAGGTCTTCGAGGACCAGGTCTCTTCCACGCCGATAACGGCAGCTTTCGTAGGCGGAACGAACTCGTTGTTCTCGCTACCGCTCGGTCAGGACAAGGTGAGATGGCACGTCTGGCTCGACGAAGAGGCGCTCTGGAACAGGCTGCGCACCTTGAGCCACTTCGCTCTGCTTGAAGGGCAGGGACTGAAGGTAAGTGCATTTTCATTACCACATCCGCACCGCTGGACGCGACAATCACCCTATCCGGATAAAGAGTGAGAGTAAGACCATCACAATACCACAGAGTAAGCGCTGGATCTGGAGTTTGATGCTCGAAAGCCAGAAGTATCCACCGTCTGCCGTAACAAAGAAGTCCACTTGGAAGTCGACCGCCAGGTTGCATGGACCCCCACTTGTGTTTCCCACCCTTGTGGTGCCTGGGGAACGTGAAGCTGCTTGACGCCTTATGTCTCCGTACCCGTCATCCGATCGCGCGGCTCTCGTGTAGCTTTTTGCGTCGAGTATTCATTGCTAGGCGACATGCGCCAGCTGAAGTTCTTGGTACGCTGCAACCCTGGAGGAGCGGTGGGGACTACCATCTCCTGTCGTAGCAATATCGCCCTGGATCTTCTCCACCTCCCATCGATGCCTTCTCTTCGAACATGGTCGCCTGTAGCCATGTCCTTCGATGTGTGTCCAGGTCCTCGCGTATTTTGGATCTGCTTGTAAATCCGAATCGAATATTTGGTCATGTGATACGCTCCATGCAGACCATCTGTTGCTATGGCCGGAAAAGAAAAGACGCCACTCCAGTCATAGAGTCGTTTTGCACAGCCATAGGTAGCAGTGCAGATCGCCAAGTGCCCGGGCCCGGCACCCTTTGCTGAGTGCGTTGTCAGACCACTGCAACTCTGTCCTTGTTCTGTGGCAGACTCTGTTCATGACTGCTCGGAACCATGCGCAGCTACGTGGCACGTCAAGTTGTTCAAGTCTTTAAGTCTGTTTCGTTTCTGTCGGCGCGGAAACCAGAATGCCAGCACCTCCCAAGATTGGAACATCGACCGAAGGACTCGATCTCGACGACTCCTCTCCAATTGATAGCTTCTCGAATCCGGTTTTTGGCTTCTTGGAACCGATATTCCGCGCCACCTCCCAGCAGTTGGTGTTCTTTCTCTTGCCTCGCTGAGCGTGGTCCCGGAATATGCGCATTGGAGAGCGTTCAATTGCACTCCAGGATTTGTGTGCGCTCGTTTAGTAGCCTCCATGTTTCAATCCCCGTGGGTGGTCCGTGGAGCATCGAACCTCGATTCCAGTGACCAGGGCCATTGGATGTTGATGGGGAAGCCTGCGTGGTTTTCTTCGGACGATATGAGTCCGACTTCGTCTCTGCTATGAAGGCTTGGAGAGATGGTTCCGTCAAGGCTACCCTTGTTGTCTCCCATCGATGTCCTCTGGCGGCTCATCCGACCGGATCATATCCAAATGATGCCGTCTGCTGCGGTGCCATGGACCGTAGCGACCTCGGCTTCTCCTATCATCTTTTGATACCAACTTCATCCGAGAATGTATACCGGTAATGTCGACGTCGTCAACTTTTGGGCGCTTGCCGCGGAGGTGTCACTCGTCCTGAGGTGAAAGTCTTGCTGGCGACATAGATGGCCGGCGCAACTCTTGAAGACCGCAAAACCAGTACGGCCTTCCTGGTCGGAGTCGGCGCTCCTACCACTGTCGATCCTACGGCCCACGGTAACATGCTGGTTTTGGCAACCATCAAGGCGAAATCATGAGCAAAGGGCGAGCAATCCGCTCGACGGAATACCATGGACGTATATCTTCCGCCAGACCATGCGATGTACTCCGTGGCCGGAAGACTTCCCCCTGCGCGGACAATTCCCTCGAGCTCACATTTTTCTTGAACGTCATTACCGGCTGCTTTGGGCCATTTACCATTTAAGCACTTCAGGTAGAAGGCTCAGCAACGAGGATGTCGCTCCGCCCGAACTGCACTCGCATTAGTGACTTGTTCAGACATTGTTGCTGAATTGCCGCTAGATGCTTGACAGGGCTGCCGACTGTTGCTAGCGTCGGCAAGTGTCCAACAGATGCTCCTAGTGGACCCGCATGTTCTCCTGAGCCGGGGTGCAGGTGGATTTTGACCGGTTTTTCGCGCGAGAAACCTCGGCGGTTATCAAAATAACACCAAAACGGATCAGAGACCACTTATATTTGGGAGCGCCCATCGTGGACCTGGATGTGGAAGCCATGGCGCACTCTAGGCACGAGGATCACCACCGCCGTTGTTGCCTTTGTTATCGAGGTAGAATCGCCGCCTCCGCCATTGTGTGCGTCTCGCCTCGCGCGCTATCTGCCGTCCGGAATGTCCAGATGGAGGGAGGAAGTGGCCACTACCTCGGCGGTGTTTGGGCCTGGGTTCGAATCGAATAACTCTTTCGGGAGGCCGTTCAGCATAAGCTCTTGTCGCTGCCTGCAAGGTACCGTTAGTAGCGGCTTCGCCCCCACCCGTACTCTACTGGTCGAGACCAACGGGAATTCCTTTTGCCGCCTCCCGTTTGGATTTACCGCTCACAAGCATCATCGTGGCCATAAGGAGGCTGCGCTATCCTCCTCGCTGCTCGTGTTGTGTGGTGGTGTAGAAGATCGCCGCCGGCCATCCTCGAGGAAGTCCCGCTTGAGGGCAATGGAGTCGAACCTTTTGGCCGCCGTCCGTATGGACCTGCTGTTGTCGTCGAGTTCAGCGCTCGTATTAAGCATGCGCTGCCGCCGGAGGTCGTGTTGCCGCCTGTTCCTGTAGCACTGCGCGCAAGCAAGCCCCGCTGTGGCTCTCCGTATCGCGAGTGGTGTAAAAGACGGACGGCTGCCAGCACGGAAGAGTCCATCTCGGGGAAGAGGGAGCGTACCATGATCCCTCGCCGGTTCATGACCTGGGCATCGAAGCCATACCTGGAAGCTAGCCTGCGCTGTCAACGTTGTCTGCACAATGCGGTGTCGAGGATTTGCGGCGTCTAGCCCGGAGGTGTCCAGTTCAAAGAGCATGGAGTCTACATTGTTACCACCGCCAATGCGTAACCATGCCATTTATGATTGAGCCATGGCCGGGCGCGAGCCTCCGCTGTTGTTGTTGTCGTCGCTGTATAGTGCGGCGCCGAAGACGGCCGGCGCCCTGCATCCAGAAGTCCAATGCTAGGAGAAGAGCATACCGTACAGGCGCCGCCGGCGCTTACTCTAGCGTTGATCTTAAGGTCTTCCGTGGGCCTGGACGCCATCCTGCGCTCTCGTCATTGTTTCTGCTGCAATGTGGTGCTAAAGATGTCCGGCGTCCTGCCCGCAGGAGCCCACACCAAGGGGAAGAGAGCGTGTCTTATAGCGCCGCCGGTGCTTGCCATACTGTTGCCGTCGGACTTAGTGTGGCTGGAAGAAAGCATGCGCTGCCGTCGCGTCGTCTCCGTCGCGATGTGGTGCTGGAGATGTCCGTCGTCCTGCCCGCAAAGAGCCCACATCATGGAGAAGGAAGACTATCTTATAGCGCCGCCGGCGCTTGACATGCTGTTGCCGTCGGACTTGGTGCGACTGGAAGTAAGCCTGCGCTGCCGTCGCGTCGTCTCCGCCGCAATGTGATGCTGAATATATCCGCCGTCCTGCCTGGAGGAGCCTGACCATGGAGGAAGCCTACCACATAAGTGTCGCTGGAGCTTGACCCGGCCTTGCCATTAGAACCGGAGGCCATGAATGGAATGAAGCCTGCGCTGTTGTCGTCCTTGCTGCGATGCGATGCCGAAGATGGCCAGCGGCCATGCGGCCCGCAGGAGTTCACATCGAGGACAAAGGGAGCCTACCAGGTTGAAGCTGCTGCCGTTTCTGATGTCCTACCACCAGCCGCCGCCGCCTGCCGAGATATCCCGCTGCCCAATGTCATCTATGTGGTGTTGTGTTTTGGTGCTGACTTTGTCCCCACAGGAAGCCCGTGAAGTCTTTGACGAGGCGTTGTCAGGTGCAGACGTGGAGCGCAATGCCGAAGGTCAGATCAAAGTCGATGGCGCCACCATCATAGCATGGACGAGCAAGATCCCCGAGTAAACAATGTACCGAGCAGCGTGGCAGGCCTATTTTCGACCAAGAGGTCAAGGTAGCACGACAAATAGTTGGGGCGCGAATGGGTTGGGTGGGCGTTGCGTGGGAGGGAGTGCGTGTGGCCGAAGTCAACCTCTCATCAACAACCCGCTCATTCACCCACCCCAGCCCACAGACTAAATCCAGCGCCCACAAAGCTTCAAAACTACTTTTACAATCGGTATATATTCTTTTTACGCCGGCAGAAGTGCATCAATTTCCACGCTGTCTCACAGACAAGCTACATACACCCAGTGTATCAGAGTACGATGGTCCAAAGGTAAGACAAGCCCCGTACTCCCCTACATAGTATGTGCAATATGTCGTGATAGCACCAAGTGTTGAGTTAAGCAAACTCAGCACCCCGGGTCGAACCGGGCGTGCGGCTCTCTGAGCCCTTTCTTTTTTTGACTTTTTTTTCGTCATGTTTTTGGCAATGCTCCCACAACATCATGTCTCCCGCCCGGCGCTGAGGCCTCTGAGCTTTTTCTTTTGCTGATGTATACGGCTCAGTGCATTTGCATACTCCCCTTCCTCCTGGGGCGTATTGCTTTATGTATGCACGACGAGGCTAAAGGGCAGGTGTCGCCGTTCTCACTACATGTATGCTGCATACGAGATTTGACATCCAGACTTGATCGGGTGACGCAAAGAACCGCCCCGGGTACTAAAATTCCGATAGGGCATATGCACTAATCTCCATTGCCGCCGGTGTTCGAGTTGTTCCGGCTCGCCCTGGAATGATGAACGTAAACAAGCGCACACATGCAAAATCAAGTTACAGCGACGCTGCACTACAGCAATATTTAAATCCGCCGCATTGCTAAATTCGAAAGCAAGATGATCGCGAGTACATTGTTCAAAGCTTCGACGAGCGCCTACGCGCTTTCAGCAACTTGATCAATAACCAGATCCCTGACATGACACTGCCGCATTTGCAGTCGGGAGACTCCAGGTAATCACAGAAATCGCTATATGCGGTAGCATCTAGTGAATCGGCGTGTGTCCTTCTTTTATCGAAGAGGCTCTATTCCCCGGGGCTTAACATCACACCACACATACACACGTCAGATGTCGTTGTATACGCAGAGCGTTGGCCTGGGTACTTCGACAACGCACCTTCTGCATCTTGCTAAATTTCTGCATAGAAATTCTGCCGCTCCGCAATGCCATGAATGGCATAAGAGCGCCGAACACGCACTCGCTCTGCAGAGGAGCGCACGGTGCAATGTGGAGTAACAATGACGGAAGTACCCTTGGTAGTCTCTTCCGACCCGATGGAGCAGGAGCGACGAAGCACGTGGGTCTTCAGCAAGGGCTTGGAACAGTTGGGATGATACTATCCGCCAGCGAAGTGGTATCTTATGGTGTCAATCTCGATCTTGCACGAGGTCTGCAATTTCTGTCTTCTTGGAACTGAGTTGATACAAGCGACGATTCACTTATTATAGCTTCCTAAGTCTTTAGCCTCAGGCCTTCGCAGCGCAGGCCTCGCAACTCCACGTAATCAAACCGCCTGCCAACTTTCAGATCTCTAATTAGTCGCAACAGCCTGCTAGAGGCGTCGACCGTATGATATAAACTTCTTACTATCTAAACATTGTATGTACAGTGTAGGTATAGCACCTTTACTGTGCACCAACTCTACTGTGTTTCGTGCAGATTCTTCCACAAGGGAAATCCTAAAAAGAAGGAAATATACAAACGAGCATCTTATTTACACAATCTGGAAGTGTCTCAGCGGGAAGTCATTCGGCTCTCCTATCCGTTCCATGAGTGCATGTACATAACAGTCTCCGACGACGGACCAATATTCCTCCTCTTCACCGTTGGACCCATTGCTGGCCACGGGCACGGTTTCAATTTGAGCGCGCCGTTGCTTCCGGAGCACAATGGGCACATTTGCGCCGGGGAACTCAACAATCACGTCCCCGACCTGGCAGTCTTCCGGCGCGATGCCAAAATCGCCCGCGAAATTGTCCGCCGCAGTAAGAAAGCAGCATCTTCCGGTGGCAGCAAATGTAATCATCTCGCTCATGCTGGAATGTCCCCTACCCAGTGATGCATTCAGGTCAGAATCACTGGTTGGTCGCAGTGACCAACCCTGAGACCCAGACGCCAAGGGAAAGGTTCCACAGACAGCTCCAGCGGTGAGGACTGCTGTAAACACGGAGGTCGAAAGGACGGGCCCCATGAACACATGTCTAGATATCATGAAGAGTTCGTAGCTCTGCGCGATCCATTGGAACCGTTTATCAGGGAACCACGAGTTGTAGGCATCTCCTTTGAGTCCGATACTTGCAATAGCTTTGCCGCGCAAATGGACGACGTCATTGCGTTTCCGGAAACTTGAATCGGTCGAATCCTTACTAATCGCCGCGAAGTACTTGTTAGCCACCAGTGGGAGATAGATTGGTCGAAGGCGCCAGTCGGGAACCCAGCTCGGCAGAGGATTATCCTGGGGCAGAACGTCCTCGCCTTGGGGAAGGTTGCTACAGCGGAATGAACCACTGTAGCTAAGGAAATCAGGATCTTTCTCCAGCTCACGTTCAGCCATGCGGTAATATAGCTCTTTCGTTGCAAGACGGTACGAAGTTTCGATTGGATCATCGCACATTCCGTTAAAAGCGTATAATCTGTCGCGATCGTCGATGCACTGCGCGTTGTGAAGCATGGCAAGTAGCTTCGGAAGGCGCCACTTCCTATCTGGGTCCTTTGACTTTTGAGTTCTCAGCGACTGGATCATATCGAGTTGCCACAGTGACGCGCAAATGTCCGCCATGTTGAGACTCCCCTCTGTGACGGACATGCGAGACCTGTAATCTCGAAAGGTGAGGCGGAGGACACAGAGGAGGTCCAGGAAGTTCATCTCTTGGGCACCACAGATCACGGTAAGGTTTGCGGCCAGCACGGCTTCTTGTATGACCCATCGGCGGCGAAACCATGCCTGGCCAATAAATGCTTCGAAATAGTCTTTGTCGCTATCCCACCATGGTGGAGATGTCAAAGTACTCATTTCGCTAACGGGTCTAAGCCAGATGATAACTCTCTCCGCGTATTCGTATGTCTCGCCCATATGCCTCACTTGGACTTCCTTCTCAGAGATGCCACGTTGGTTGATACAGACGGCGTCAATCCAGAGATACCTGACACTCGACGAATGTCGTAGAGAATGGAGCATGGTGACTACATTTCGTCTGACTCTTAGGTACGAACGCTCGTCACCTTGGCCGACCCGAATCGCTTCGGTTTGTGTATCTGTGCCCCAAGCATATGAAACGGCTTCATAACGGACAAAAGCCCTTTTCTGGCGGCTAGAGGGATTATGTGTATCCTCCTGGCCAGAATGGGACTTGCTGTGGCCATTCAGGGCATCCAGGCGCGGGTGTAAAAAGTGCTTGAGGTCCAAAACGAGTGGAGCGTCTCGATCGTTAGATGGATCTAGCACGAGGATGCGAATTTCGTCCCTTCCAAGTGGTCGATACTCGTAAGTGGGTGCTGCTTCTTCCAACATTGTCGCGCAGCCTGAGGCTGAGCCAGTCCTAGTCTTGTGGTGGTTATAATCTGAATCGCGGACGCGGATGGATTTCCTACTGATGCGAAAGGTGGCCGAAGCGTTGGTCTAAAGTTCGATCGAATACAAGTAGATGTCAGAACATGTAGTTGTGATGGCGGTGCTGAGAGCACGAGTTGACGAAGGTGGGTGGGGTTTTGCGTTGAACTGCAGCCTGGCTGGCTCTCTCGGCTGTGCCTTCTGCATATGATCCCTAAGGTTTCCAGCCGTACTGTTTACAAAGTTTGCAACATTCCCTGCCAACAACTGCCGCTGACGATACATGTTTTGAATTTCCTGCACTGGCTGCAGGGAGAATTACAACTAAGCAGTACGACTGTCTTCAAAGCCGCAAGGAAACGGACGAGGCTGTCTGACTAGAACCGAGGTCAGACGCATTCTGAACCACAGCTTAGAAGTGTTGAATTATAAGTTGGAGGTTAATAACATGACTAGCCTACAAAGGCGACGAGACCGTCACGTCCTTGGACCGGCTAGCAAGACTCCAACCCAATGTGGAACACCCCTACCCACCCATCCGCTCCTCCGCCAACCACGCACTAGCCAAATCCACAACCGCCATCCTCACTACGCGCCTCCACGTTCTCCTCTCCTCCGTCCTCCTCTCCGCCCGCTCTTCTCTCCTCCTCTCCCGTCTCTCCGCCCGTCGCCGCTCCGCCCGGTACCGAGCCACTGCTTCCTGGAGCGCCAGGATCTCGGGCGCCTCTTCGCCCGGACGCTGCTGCTGCTGCCGCTGGTGCTGCAGGAAGGGGTTGGCGGCGAAAGGGTTGTGGGTGCTGCTGCTGGTGGGCGTGCTGCCGGAGCCACTGGTGTTGCCGCTGGTGGACATTGCTTATGAGTGCGGTGGCTGCTTGGGTGTTGTCACCGACAGTGTCTGAATTGCGAAGGTGGACAGTACCGCTCGAGAATATAGGGCGGTGAGGGGACAGGTCAATAGCAGCGACTGACTCACGTGGGTTGACTGGCCATTCACCTTAGGCGGTCAAGCCAATACAAAACAACATGACATCACAAGCATAAGGCACCAAATGCCCACGAGAAGTCTCAGTACAGATATTCTCCTATGAAAGGAAAGCTATCCACTAGGCCCACCACAGGATATATCAGACAATCCCGACAGCTCAAAAGGGATAACCGGCATTCGACCCGACCTCCCGAGAGGAAAGGACAGGAAGAGTCCAGACTTCAATGCCATATGCCGGCTCCATCGACACTTCGCACGCTATGCATCCATCATCCATACTCCATCGCTCATTGTACCGCTCATGAAAGAAACGTGGTATCGCGCGTCAAATCTACATGACCATGCCCTAAAAACTCCATTGTCGCTCATGCTGGTCGTAAGTGTTCGATTGGGGGGGATTTCGCGCGTCTAGTTGTGCGTCTTGACTTTGGAGAGCTTGGCGAGAACGCTAAGCAGACCTGTATAAGTATTAGTACGTGTTAAGAGAGCAAGTGAGACGGCAATGTAACGTACCAGTCGGGCCGTTAGGCAAGGTGGAAAAGGCGAGTGAATTGCGATCACCGACCGTGACGGACTGCACGTTACGGATGATCCAATCCTCCTTCATGTGCTTTGCCCACTTGAAGATTGTCTCATCATCGCGGTCATTGCCGGCAACCAAGAGGAACTCCGGACGATCAGACTCGGGGTACTTATCGAGGATGTGTTGCGCGGCAGTAGCCTTGTCATAGTCAGAGGGCTCGATGATGACCGAGTCCTTCGTGGGGATTGCTCGCACGCGCTGCTGCTCCGAGGCGTCATTGATGTGGTTGGCACACTCGCCAGCCTGGCGGCTCGCGGTCGCAGCGTCCTTGTCGTTGGCCGACTCATAGTGGAAGACAAGCGAGCATTGACGCTCTTCAATCCAACTACCCTCTACACGCTCAAGGTAGTACTGAAGAATCTGCGTAATGGCCGCCATCCACTTCTCGGTCTTTGCCTTGTCCGGAAATTGCACCCACTCTGTGCCAACACCGGGTTCACGAAGGAAGCAACCGTTCTCAGCGATGAGACCAACGCTAGGAATACGATCGAAGAGCAACTCCAGCTCCGCCTTCGGGCGACCGCTCATGACGTAGACCGCGTTCTTGTTGTCGGCCACAAGTTCTCCCAGAACATTAGTGACTTTGTCAGTGTTAGTGATGACGGTCTTCTTTACTGCTCCGTAGGAGGCGAGGGTGCCTTCGTAGTCGAGAATGAACAGCCGCTTCCAAGACGCCTCGTAAGCCTGGATCAGGGATTGGATTGACAACCGAGGGATTGACATTGTGTCGCGGCGGAATTGCTCGTCAAATACTTTGGACAGCTGCTCGGAGAGATTTCTCATCCAGAATTCGCCAGTGTGATAAAGGACCTGGTCGCGCATTTTGGTGTAGCGACGCTCCTTCTCCTCGTCGCTCATCTCCAAGGACACCTTGAAGGCCCGCGCGATACCGGCATAGTTCCAAGGATTCACAGCAAGCTCTGAGCCGTCGAAGATGGCAGAGCTGCCCGTGAACTCGCTGAGGATGAGTGGACCATGCTTCTTTCCTGACAGGCCATCCTGGCAGATGATAAACTCATGGCTGGTAAGATTCATCCCTTCGCGCAGGCTCGTGATCGCCAGGGCATCCGCAATTGACAGCAAAGCCATGTATTGGCTGAAAGCGATGTCTTGCCTCAGGAAGACGAGAGGATTGTGCGTCAACGTCGAGTGCGTGGCATCGATGCGCGTGACAATGTCCGACACGGTCGACGCAAGCTCAGCGTCTTCCTGGGTGGAAGTCGCAACCTGAATGAGAACCACTTTGTTCACCCACTCGGGGTTTTGGTTGAGGAACAGCTCGAACGCCAGGAGTTTCTGCCGCACGCCGCGAATGTTATCGAGCTTGTCGCGGGCCACGATGACGCGCTTGTCCTTGTACCGCTCCTGCATAGTCTTGATCGACTCTTGCACATCTTTCTCGAATCGTGCCTGGCTCAGCTCCATGGGGTTCACGCCGATGGGGGAAGAGAAAACGTTGACGAAACGACTTTCCAGCTGGACTCCATCTTCGGTGGCTTCGACGGCGAGAATCCGGCTACACGTCTGGAGAAAGTGATGTGCGTACTCGGGGGTCTGGAACGCGACCAAGTTGGATCCAAGCATGCCGTCAAGTAGCTCCTTTCGAGCCGCGAGACAGCGGAACACCTCGGAGGACGGGAAGGCGGTATGAAGGAAGAAGCCGATCTTCGCGTCCGGGAGCTTCTGCCGAATCATGGCGGGGACGAGGCAGAGGTGGTAGTCGTGTACCCAGATGGTGTCGCCGCGCTTGTAATTCTTGACCACTTTCTCTGCGAAAGCCCGGTTGACGTTCTCGTAAAAGACCCAAGAGTGATCGAGGAAAGCCTTGCTTTTGGGGTGGTCGGGAATGATGTAGTGGAAGACCGGCCATAGGATCGTCTTGCAATAGTGCGAGTAGTGGCCATCGTAGTCTTTATCGGATACGTAGACGGAGAGAGCTTGGTGTTCCTCCTCGAGGCGCTCGTATATTTCCGTCTTCTTCTCCTGGTTAATAGCGTCTGTGGGGAACCCGATGAGGCCGACAGTAATAACTTCGTCGAGGTTACCGGTCGACTTGGACGCGCTGATGGCATTGGTCAGGCCACCGTTACCCTGAACAGCCGGCACAACAGAGTATGGCTGTTCCCAGCGGGGGTCCCCACCCGACTTGCTCTTGTATCGTGACTTCGCACGCTCCCGCGACTTCTCACGTCGGACTTGGGCGCGTGCCTGCGCCTTGGTGTACTCGAGAACAGTGTCCAGAGGCGCCGCCTCAGCCCTAGAGCGCGGCTGATTGAAAAAGAGACCGCTCGCACCCCACTCTGGGACATGGGCATCACTGCGGACTAGGCTACTGGGATCGTTTGGCCGGAAGAAGTGGGTGGCTGCGCTTGGCTGAACCGGGGTAAAGTACTCCTCCATGGCCTGCATGGCAGCAGGTGTTTCGGGCAAGGTGATTTGCGAGGACCGCTTCTTGAGCAGGGTCTCGGTGGACGCATTCTTGACGCTCGTGGTGGAACCTTGTCTGCCGATATCCTCAAGCACCGGCGGTGTGGGGTCCTCAGGCTCCTGGAAGTCCACCGTGTGGGGAAGGAAGCTACGCGGCGTCAGTTATCTGTATACCGCGGAAGGCGCGAGAACCGGCAATTTCAATGGGCGCAAGGAGACTTACAGGGACACCACGAAGGTAGTCATAGTGGCTGCGGTTGGGCGTCTAGCGGGCCCTCCGTTAGTGGAAGATAGGTTGTATGCTAGCGATGAGGGTTAAGTTGAGGAGGGCGGGTAGGTGTTCAAAAGAAAGCAGAGCAGCCCGTGAGGGGTCGAAGGGTTGGGACAAAAGGAGGGCGTGGAGCGTGGAGGTAAAGTTGGCAGGAACAAAAGTTTGAAGGTGAACAGAAAGTCTTAGCGCGACGTGGGTCCGGGGAGCAGCAACACGCAGCGGTGTCGAGGGTAACGAAGGGCCACAGCTTGGCTGCCGGGACGCAAGCCACACTGCTTTATAGCGGGACGAAGCTGACTGGCTCCAGCGGGAAGTTTCCTTGGTTTTCGCGTGCGAGGGAGGGCCCGGGTGGAACAAGGACGACTTGTTCTTTTGCTGCCAGCTCTCGCGATGGGGGCCCCCGCGATGACGTATCCAGGCACACACGGCAAGCTTGGGCGATGCCCGCGGCCGTCTCACAATAAACAACCATGGCCCCTGGCGGCACAGGTTCGAGGTCAGTGTCGCATCATTTCTACGCAGCTCGTCCAAACGGGATTTTTGGGGTTTGGGCTCGTGATTCCACGATAGACCGGTAGCGAAGCCCGTTCCACCACGGGTGGTCGCCCACCACCATCAGAGGCCAGTCGAGACGGTTGGTAGCCTATCATAGTACAATATACACCACCGGCGCCGTTGTTCCGACTCTTCTACGCGGCGCCGCCCGGTGTTCTTTCCTGGCACCCCTCACGTGGAGCTTCTAGCGTGGAAGAGGCATGTTCCAGGGCGATCCGGCGCCTGGTACGCCGCCGTCATGATGGGATTCCGACGGAATTCGATCACTGGGCCGAGAATCCCATCAGCCGGCCAGGGTAAAGCGGAGCGGTAAAGCGTCGCCCCGTCTCTGCACGCTTGTCTGCCTGCCCCGCTTCATGCAGGGCCGTCATGTCAAAAAGAGCGTCCGTAGCACAGCAGGTGGGACCATTCGTTATGAACACCACGTCTAATTAATTAGGGGTACAGTCAGACTGGCAGGTTTGGGGCACAGATGCTTCGCAGAAGAATCTGCGTCGTACGAAAATTTCTTATCCTCGTCCGGCTTCTTGACCCGGGCCTATTTGTAGGATTACTGGAACGGCGGCAGGCATGTCGATGGAGTTCAGTCTGGCTTGAGATCATCTGCGTGGTACGAGTTGACCAGCACACCTTTCTGCAGCTGGACATATGTGGACTGCTCTCGCATCGGCTGCAGAGCCAGATACCTTGCAGCTTTCCACCAACGAGGGCGGGAGTTGTCAGTATCGCGGCGGTGTCGGCGGCGATTCACGTGGGGTTCCATGGCTACACAGTACTCGACTACTACCGTGGTTCCAAACATCTGCGACGCTTCTCTCAGATTTGGATAGCGACATTTTGCAAGCCCAAACTGCCGTGTGAAAGGTCGTCTTAAAAGGTGTCGGCTATCAAAGCCTTTTGGCCATGTAAAATTACCGCGCCCGTGCTCAACATGCGCCCGTAGTCATGTAATCTCACCCAAACTGTGGTCCCTGATACGCCGTACTACCCACCATTTGCTCGGTCTACACATCCACGCCTTAGCCCCGACCATCTCAACCTACCCAGACAGGCAACTCGGCGATTGCCCGTCGACCGCTGAGGATAGGAACCCACCAATCGATCTTTGGCATCGTGGTAGCTCGCCTAGCTCGCCAGGCCATCCTCCAACGCTCGCACGAGACTCGTCGACGGCGACCGTTGAAAGGGGGCACTACGGTAGTCTGCACCATCGCGCCGCTGCTCTCCACAGACAATAACCCCCGTTGCAGCCTGCCCTGGCCTCGCTCGACGCCAGCAGCCGCTCCCGACCGCATACCCGCATAGCATACATTCTGACCACACACCATGTCCGCCGAATCGCCCACCCTCCCGTACATTCCCCTCGTGTACCGCATCCTCCTATTGTACATCGAGCCTTTGTTCGCGCTCAACGGCGCCTACCTCCTCATGCGCAAGCCCGAGGTCTACCTGCACACGTTCTCGGCGAACCTCGCATACGCGCCCTCGACGCAGATCATCTTCGACCAGCTCGGTGCCGTGTACATGCTCTTCGCGTTCAACCAGGCTGTTGTGCTGCGCGTGGCAAAGGACATACGGGTTTGGAAGGCAATTATACTGGGTATACTCATGTGTGATTCGGTGCATGCTTGGACGGGTTTCAAGGTGATGGCGGCGGATGGCAATATGAATCCGGTGGGGTGGAGGCCAGAGGACTGGGTGGCTATTCTGGCGCTTTTTGTGCCGGGGGCTATAAGGGTTGCTTTTCTGTGTGGCGTGGGGATTGGGAAGGGAAAGGGTGGGTATCAGAAGCAAATTGGGGGACAAAGGAAGTCATGAGTTGTCGGAGACAGGTCTCGTCGTCGTCGCTCAAGTGGGGACATGTGGATATAGGCTGGAGCGCTGTGGCTTGTGGAGCCGAGTGAGACTCCGGTCCTCGTATCCCCATGCTGCAACATGCGCCATATTCTCAAGGCAGCGGGGTAGATTGAGAGAATGCGCACTAAGACCCTCTTAGATGAAGCCTTATACACGGCGACTTGATGTCCAGCCGAAGAACTGTGGTGATAAAGTTGCACGAGGCGCATATACCAGATATGTTGGATGTTACAAATTGTAGACTCCCTTCCTTTCCCCACCATCTGTTCCTTCCCAAAATTCGACCCTGAGGTACAACTGCGCCGGAAACCAGAGCGTCCAGCACGCATATTACACACTATTTCCCTCCTCCCATTGCGTACTTCTATCCGCACATCAACCCCTCAGCCTCCCTGGCTCTACATACACACTCACGCGCTCGCCTCTCGACCCAGCCAATGTGACTCCCAACCTCAACATCCCGTCCTCCTCCAGCACTACCTCCTGATCTTCGCCCGCCTGCCAGCGCCCCGTATCCAGCATAAACTCCGCCGCCTCCAAGTTCGCCGAATGCGGATTCTTATGCGTCCCTATAACCTGACTGGAGGGATTCCAGCCGTCGGTCTTGACGTGAACGTCCTCGACAACATTGTATATGGTGTTCCGATCGACAGATCGTGCGTTCTTGGAGAGGGCAGATTGCTCGAGTGCGTGGCGTATCGCGGGTGGGTATGTGGATGCGAGGGGGGTGTGGGTCCGTGATGGAGGTGCGGGAGGGGGGTGGTAGTATGGTTGCGGGGGCGGGGGGCCGAGGGCGTAGGAGTCTACATCGCGAGCTATTGGGGTGTGGGTTCGTGAGTGAGGCGCGGAGGGATGTTGGCGATATGATGGCGGCGCAGGCGGCAAGTGGTGCTGGTGCTGTTGGTGCTGACTGGGAATCTCAGAGCGGCCCATCAACGGCGTCTGTGCAGGGCTAGCGCCGCCCCCGCCGACATAACTCAGCGTTTGTCTATGCCTCAGGACATTCTCGCGATGTGTTTCGAACTGTGCGCGGAGCGCATCGCTGCTTAGGGGCAGCGGTCGCTCCTGCGCTGCGGGACCAAGACTTCGCGAGTACGAGGTTAGGTCTGCACTGCAATCAAGATTGAGGAGCGTGCTTGGGGGGCGTCGTGGTGGAGGGGCTAGGAGGGATGCCATGGTTGTGAGGTGTGGGGGGATGGTGGGGATAAGGGCATCTGGTGGCACTTGGGATGGATGGGGTGCTGAGGCCTGGATGATACAGGTCGCGTCTGTGTTGTCACGCCTTCACGTGAGGGTTGCACAGGCGCTAGACTGAACAGAGCGGAGGGTTGCCGATTCGACAACACGTCTTTTCTGTCTTGTATCTTGAAATGATAGCTCCCTTTTCTTCTTTGTGGGCGTCGACGAGACCTTGCAATGCGTCGATAGATATTAACACCTCTCCTTTGTTATCCGAAAAGACGTCCGGTCTGGAGCATTCTTGATAAAGGCGCATGTATCGTTTTGCTTACTTGCATACGTTGTTGTGAAGGAATGGTCATCTTGTGATACACGACATTCAATCCCTGATAATCGTCATCAGACTTTCTCTTTACTTTCTCAGCCACATTGCCGCCTACACAGGCTTTGTTCCGAGGACTGTGATCCCTAAGGGTTGTGTATCCCAACATACACGACAGAAACCTAACAAGTACCCTGAAGTTATGTGGAAGCGAAACCTTGGATTATGCTGCAGTATAGTAGCCGGGTTTCTCACGATGATCCGATGCATTGTGAACAGCCTTCAGTGAAAAAAGAAACTTTACTGTCTGTACAACCATGACGTCTTACTAGGCAAGCTACAAGCTACACATGAATGCTAGACAGAGCAGCTATCAAAGTTTTGGAACATCTGAGCGGATCGGGCGCCACTACATGTATGCAGCTCCGGCTGTTTCGCACATATCTCGTGTACTGCAAATTGCAGATCATGTATCCCGAGTTCCTTCGACCGGCGATACTCATTCGATGCTCGCAGCATTTGCTACGTGTAGTTACACATTCGAATTCGATAACCCCTAAACTTGGCGATGATAATATTGCGTGACTGGGTTTCTTCTGGTATATCCGACATCTGTAAGCACTGGTGGCTGTCGTGCTTCGCCGGAGGAGGGATCGCGATGGGAATGATCTAGATGGAGTTGGGATGGAAGGCGGGTGTCGTCCTGATACTGAATTGGTAAGGTTGTTCAAAGGTACAGTTGTAATGATAATTATAGAAAGAGTTCCATGCTTGCACTTGCAGCCGTGTAGAGAGTAGATTGGTTAATACCCTCCCGCTTACCAACCCGCCTCGGCGAAAAAAAGGTAAGCTTAAGGCTTCCACCCTCTGCGAACGCCGCGAAACAGAATCCCCGGCGACAACTCCGAAACGACTCATCAGCCCGACCTACATTTCTCGGCATTCGGCTGCAATTGCGCCGCCCGGCAAAGATTGCACCTTTAGCACAACGCTCTCGGATATACTTACGTGTCCCGGCAATAATTGCATCTTGAACACGAGTTCGCTCGGAGAAAATATGTCATCTCACACCTGCCAGCACTTACGAACCGCCTGCATCGGACATGCAGTCCCATGCGGCAAGTTGCCCGTATCTCGCATCTGCAGCCGAGCTGAGCAAGTCGAACCGTGAACTATCCCCGCTAAGACGATGAGTCTTAGCACGCCCTGCTTTAGTTCTGTTCTACCACGGCCTGTCAACACGAGCGGTGTTCGCGCTAGCATGCAGATTCTAGCCGAACAAGGCAAAATCATGATAGACCATGAGTGAATGAGTTGCGCAATGGCGTCGGCGTTCCCCAAAAAGGGCGGAGTCACTTGCAAAACTACCGGTGTAGAATCGGGCTGTGGAGGCTATGTGGGTGGGTGCATGGAGGAGTCATTCCGATGAGTAAGGTCGGATTTGTAGGCATGCGGTGACGGATGCGGTCATGATGTGTTGAGGAGGTAGGGTGGGTTGGGGTTATATAAGTTGGGATGGCATGGCCTGGAAATCAAGACATCAAGTCAAGTACAGTTCTACTCGAGTCAACTACCAGCATAACCACCACAACTCCCAAAATTCCAATCAGTCTCGAAACATCATACCTACTATCAAGATATCTTCGTCGCACACCCACCCTACTACTACACTTTCAGCAACAACATCTTTATCTCAGCCCTCCATGTCCTCCACAGCACCAACATCGACGCCCGCATCATCAGTCTATGCGGCGTCGACAAGTTCTCGAAAGCCCCTCTTGGGTATCTTCAGTCATCGAAAGAGTAGGTCACTCTGACCTGACAAAAGTCCATTGCCTTTGCTAATTCGATCCACCTCCAGCCTCCGAAGACTCGACCGCGTCTAGAGAAACGAAGACAAAGCAACACGTGAACAAGGAGCCCTTCTGGTCGGCTACAGCATCCTATATGTCAATACGTTGATATGGGATGTGGTGTGGTGTGGTATCGCTATGGTCTTCGTAATGGGGCGCATGTCTGGTGGTCGCGCAATTGTTCTCGGATATTGCAACAGTGTTTGGCGTTGGGGGTATCATTGTATTCTATTTTGGAAAGACTGGAGGTTTAGACGGCCGGCAGGCCGACTGTTCAGTGCTGCACTTAGGCTGGGGTACAAAGTCGCCATCTGCAAAGCTTTTCCAGAGGAGTCTTAATATGTAATATCTCATACTAGACCTGCCCGATGTCTTGCTTTTGCAACGCGCTTTGTACTCTAGCCTTAGGAAAGGGCTTCCCAGCGCTGCTTCGGCCGCGGAAAGGTGCCCAAGCGAATTAAAATGTCATTACAAGGAGTCATCGTAATAGACACGACTAATGCGAGAAAGAAATGTTCGTGATTCGTCTCTATACCTCTCCAAAACGCCATTGTAGTACCGAAGATGAGAAAGGGTATCGAGTCATCTCAAACGAGATACTAGCATAGGTCAGCAGCAGATCATCCACACGTTTCCTGTCGCACGTACCGTATTGCTCCAATTCGCATTGTCTAACCAATCCAAAAGAGCCTCGCTTTCCATCGGAATCGGCTCCATACCATCAATCATCGGTATATCAAAATATTCGGGTCCCAGACCGGCGATCGTGCCTTCTCCCCCCTCTCCTTGGACGTCGTGGGCAGGAGGTTGGTAGTTGAGTACTTCGTCTAGAACCGACGCAAGCATCTTGTTCAACTCGACGCAAAGTCTGTGGTTCCCGTCGTCGGGCATGATCGACCACTCAATGCAGGAGATCAGGACTGATAGGTTGCGGATAATGTCTGCGCGCGAAACTGTGCTAGGTAGCGGTACGTTTTGACGTGTGCATCTTCTCAGCTCTAGTGCTAGAACACCTGCGCTTGGCAAGCAGTAGAACAGCACAAGTGTTGCGAGATGCCGTTGAACATTGTACTCTGTGTTTCGGCGTTTGTTGAAGACGAGGACGGTGGCCAGCAGCTTCATTGAGATCGCAAGTAAGCCGGGCAGTGCGGTCTGCGTTTGCCGCCGCAATAGTCGCTGAATCTGGAAATCCATGTGGAGGTATTCGAGGTAGCTGCCTATCATCCGGAGGGTTATGCGCGAGCCCAGGTTGGTCCAAACCTCTTCTTCGTTGTAGAGCTCGTATCGGAGATGTGCGGGAAGTGATTCCCAGCACTGGCGGTTCTCATCGTGTATTATTCTGGTATTTGTTAGGCGCAGTCTAAACCGAAGATGGGAGAAGTAGCTTACTGCATCTCACTAGCAAGGTCGCCGGTCCTTCGACCCGCAAGCGAGAGTTCAAGGAAGCGCTCCTTGACTATGGACGTCTTTGTGCGCAGTCGAATCCATGAGGTAGGGCGACATATGCCCTCGATATTCCATCCATCGATGTCTAGTTTGGTCAAGGCTTCGTTCACTACTTCAGGGTCGTCCGAAGTGATGACGCGGTCGTCGAGATCGAGAGGCTGCTTGCGGTCGCTGTACCTCCAATTCATCATTGGTGGTCGCCCGAAGAAGGTTGCTAGGCTCTTGTCGCTTCTGTACGACGCCGCGTATATTCTCCGTCGAGATTCTCGCAGGAAGAGCGGTTCGATACACTTGTCGTTCTCCTCGCAATGTATGCCTTCTGCGTAGAGTGCGGATATGGTTTCACCCATTCGTCTCCATACGCCATGGTCTGTTCTCGTCAGTTTTGGTTCCTTAAAGAGCTACTAATACACGCACAATTGTCGCCATAAAAGTTGCTCACGACGAGCATGTTGCTGTATAGAAGCCACACCATAATGTCGTTGACGGCGCCGTGTACTTGACATAGACTGATGCAGTCATTGCTCGCATGGATCATGTTTTCTATGAACTGGTCTTTATTAATCCGGGTTCCATCTTCTAGAGTGAAGACGGGGTCATTCGGGTCAGTGAACTGCGAGTTAGAAGCAGCCAAGATCATCACAAGACCAAGTATCTCCCATCGCAGATTTGGACCCGTAAAGAGAGTATGGAATTCCGAAGCGAGCATATTAGAAGGCACCTTCAAAGGCCGCGCACTGTTCCTGGTGATTTCGGCATAAGCATGATATGGATCATTCGCCAAAGAAGTAAGCTGCTCGACGTCTTTGCGTAGCTGCGGTAGTGCTGATGTGACTAGTGGTCCGACTACTGCTGGGGCTTTGTTGATGACAAAGTACATCTCCACTGCGCGTTCCAGGAATGCGAACGGCTGAAGTTTGGATATGACAGAGGCGCCGATGCCCATTCGACAGTGCCGAGTGCCAGCAAGCTTCGATGCCATGGATGGCGTGGCGCTAATGCTTTCGGGGGGCTGCTCATGCACTGAGTCTGGTAGCGGCTGTTCATCTGCAAAAACACTCGCATAGCTGGTGGAACCTAGGTAGAAGCTATGGGCGGAGTCGGCAGCGCTCTGCGTGGCACGCGTAGTAGACTGGGGAGGCGTCGGCCACGAATTGACCACATGGGAGGAAGACACGGAGGCAGCTTCATTCCGTAACGCTGTCGGACTCATGCTCATCACGGGATGATTTCCATCCTCGAAGACTGGAGGCATCACGTGTGGCGTAGCTGGGGTCCCGTGATTACGCGGTTCGGAGTGTCTACGTTCGACGACGCGACGGCGTGGCTCGGGCTTCTTGCGAGGTACACCTGGAGGCTTTGTCATGGGGTTGGGATGGTAGTAGCACTACAAAAAGACATCAATTTCGGTCGCCAAGTGTAACGTGAGTGCTATTGCTAACTTGTTCTGCGATGCCGCGAGTCCGACACTTGTCGCACGTCGGCGTGGTGTGGTCGCAGCGTATCTTGGAGACACGGCAGGGTTCGCAAGATCTGAGAAGTGTAAGCTTTGTCGCGACGCGTCGCGAACGGCACCGACCTGGGCTTCCCGTTTCTCCGTAACATTTTGTGTCACTCCACACGTTGCTGATGGTGCAAGAGCGATGCTGGATGCGATGTGGACCTGAGGATGCCATACTGCCTAGGTGCTCTCTGAGTCAACTACTCCGACCGGAGCGCAACTATCTCGAACACCGGCATGTGGCCGGACTGGGAATGCCAGTTTGTCATTGGTTGAGATAGCTCCACCTTCCTCAATGCCCCAAGTGCCGGATCTGTGCCGGGTGCGGAATAAAGTACGGAACACTACCATGAACTCAGATAACAACTCCCCCAAGCTGGGCCTGGAGGGGCAGTACGGGCAGCTTATTAATTGGCCTTTCATCTCATGTGGATCAAGAGCCTTAACAACCTTTTTTTTTTTTTACCGTCTTTGAACGCTCCCTTCTCCAACAACGAATGGAAATTAGCGTGTAGTGATTTTCAAAAATGTGTCTTTGAAAAAGAAAAAAACTTAAAAAGACTGGTAATTTTCTTTATTTCTTCGATGATTGACCTCTAAGCCTAGCTTGGGCGAGTTATCTGGGGTTGTGCGGTACCCTTTTGCACATCTGCTATCTATTCACTATCCACTACTCCGCTTGGTAAACGTATGATGAATGAGAGCTGCTTATATATCCTCCTCTTGTTGCTGCCTGGAGATCCGCGTGCTATACATTAACGGCTGGCCGCTGACAGGCAGCCTGGAGAAGTGAGGAGCGATGCGCAGCGAGGCAGAATCATCCAAAGTTGCGGTCAGAACTGCGCTGCAAGCTGGCTCCCGTATCAGATGCATGGCGCGACAAATCAAACCCGCTGCCCATCTGACGCCAAACAGCATCGCCTCAAACCACCGGAATTGGTCGATGAAACGGCGTGTCTCCCATGGAGGAAACTTCATTTCGAGGCATGGTCTCGCCTATCTGCTTCGCTCCACACGACGCGATGGCACCATCTACCGGCGGCAGGCTAGAGAGCATCCTCTCGTCGGCGGCGCCCTCCGCGCAAACCATTGGTGTGAGCGCCTCGAAGTATGTCATGTATGCGTTGTTCGTGCGTCGTCTGATTGACCGGTCAATGCAGCAGAGCCTCAGCAAAGAGCAATTCGTCGATTCTCTTCCGCGTGAGTGTCGTGGTGTGAGGGCCCGGCAGGCTAGCGAGGTGGCGCAGTGCATTCCTACCTGTCACCACCGCCTGAGGCATCAACTTTGGCGCATCTCGCGGAGGGATTGAGGAACAAGATGGGACGAGAGGCGCCAGGGTCCTCACCGTAAGCGTCTCTTGCCGTCTTATATTGCATTCCTTATGGCAAGCTGGCGTCGCGGGCGCTTCTTGTGTTTGGTGCGACCCGGATGCTTTGCAGCTCGTACTGCAGCTGGACCAATAGCTGCGTTTGCGCCCGCTTCCCTCACCGGTCGTCGCGGGGTCAGTGTATGAGAGTCGCCAGACTGTTGGCGCTTTTCATTCTCAGCCGTTTGAGACAGCTTCTTCATCTCGCCTCTCCCTCGAGTCAACACATGCAATCGTCCTCCACTCTAGCCGGTTGAGCCGTTCGCTTCCTTCGGCTTACCGCTCTTCTGTCGTCGAAGCCGACGAATACGAGCGCCGTTCGATTATCCTTCGGCAGCCGGCTGACTAGGAACTGGCGTATCCCTTCCCAAGGCACTTCGCAAGGCAATCGATGCGCAGTCGGATCTGACAGTTGCTTAATCCCAAGCAACCGCTGCCGTTGTCCACTTGCGCGCCATGGCCTATTACCAGACCTACCCACAGTATCAGGAACAACCTCAGGTTTTCATCGCAACCAACGCCTACGGGTATGGCCAACCGACCGGTAATGCGCAACGGTCCAAAACGCCTGCGTCCTTGATCAACCATACAGGACACTCGCCAGGACCTCTGAGCACCCCGCCGCCGCCCAGTCGAAACGCCTCGCAAGGGCCCGAGCAACTACCGGAGCACGCTGAGCAGATGGTATACGATGATGCCTTTGGCAACTATTCGGACTCTCCAACCTCTGTAAGAACTCCGGACGACAACAACTTTGAAGTGGAGATGCTCGATTCCTCGCAGTCGATGCGCGACTTTTACCATACTCAGAATGGAGGTATGACCACCCAAGTCTCTCAGAGCGGCCTTCCCGCTCTTGAGACGAACATGTTCCTGAACGCTCAAGGGACCATCCCGGATCACGGTGCGCATCCTCCCACAACCACACTGCTTAGACACGACACTGACGGCATATAGTACTCCAAGAAGCCCTCAATGCAACACTCGCTTCCCAACCACAGCAGTTCCAAGCACAATTTACCATGCAAAGCCGCCCGTTATCAAGCACGTTATCAAGCACGTTAACATCTCAACCCTACAGCAGCTACTTCGGTCAAAACTACTCCAACCAACCTTCGCGGCAGGACCCTTGGACTGGCCAAGGCCCTCCACGCAATCCCAACGTCCCGCGATCTGGCACGGCTGTCTTTGATCCTGTGACTGATCCTGTCCCTACCCATATAGACTACTCCGCTTTCGTAAACGATGTGGATTACTGGACGTTGAACAACACCGATCCCAATTATCTCATCTCTCCAAACGATCCTGTGGCCCCACCCCAAGATCTCTTCACGACGGCCGAACAAAACTTCTTCCAACAGCAACAACAGCATCATCGACAAGATCAGCAGCAGCATCGGACCCTGGCCCAAGCTCAGCGCCAGCCGCAGGTGCAGAACAACAGTCCCATAGAAATGCGAGTGACTAACGCATCCCCCACGCCCGATGCAAACAACTTTGTCAATTACAACCATACGTCTTCTCTATTCACAAACAACTACGTTACCGAAGGTGCCCCATCGTCACTCATCACATCCATCGAGCTTGCACCGAACAGTCCTTTGATGTCAGCATCAAGTCCAGGCGGATCGGAAGGCATGTTCTCATCCTACCAACAGTCAGACCCTGGCATGGTCCTCGACCGGTACCCCGGCGAACATCTCGATACACAGTTCCTACCACCAGCCTCGCCCAACAGGCCATCGCCGAACAGGTCGATCCCCGAAGTCACCTTCGACATCTCCCCCGAACCGGAGCACCTGTCTGAGCACCCGGCTGTGCGTCGCTCAGGAGCATCGAAGGTCACTGGCAGACCTGGCGGGCGGACGCTCGGCACGCACTTACCAGCAAAGGTTGCCAAGGCGGCACATGACATGAGAAAGACGGTTGCATGCTGGCATTGCGTGTTGCAGCGAGACAAAGTTAGTAGCCATATTTGTCCGTAGGATGCCATGTGCTAACGCTCATCCAGTGCGGACCAGGCGACACCTGCGAGCGTTGCCTGAAGCGTTCCCAACGACCAAACGCCGACTGCGGTCTCGGGTGCTCCCGCATCAAACTCATCGAGCTGGCACAATACTTCCTCCCTATGCTCATCATGCAGATCCACGAAGACGCGCACCTCACGCACTTTGTCACACAGTTCATCCAGCAATGGAACAACCAGGAGATTACCCTCTACATGACCTGTGCACAAAAGGGCATGCCCCGCATTCCGGTCAAGGTGTACGAGTTTGCCCCACGCGGCAAGGAGCTGCTAGAGCAAGTGCAGTATCAGACAGACAAGAATACACAGCAGCGCATTCCGATCAAGAAGGAGAGCCCGCCGCTGGGCATGGTGCATATCAATCACAACGAGGAGAAGAAGTATGATAAGTATATCAGTGAGATTGTCGATAACCACCTCGACGCTTTTGCGGATATCTGCTGGGCGGACGACGACAACGATTTTGCGCCGCGACTCTTCAAGCTGATGACGAGGGTGAAGCCCAAGAACGATGACGAGGTACGTCCGACCTGAGTGCTCCTCCCAGCCTGCCCCCGTTAACATATCCCAGCAAAAGCTCCTCCGCGAAGTCAACCGCCTCATCGTTTGCACCTACATAATGTCGCACACCATCACCATCGCCGAAGAAAACAAACTACAAACCCTCTCCAAAATGCACTCCTACACCCACGCCGGCGCCTATGTCCAAAACTTCACATCTCCCCGCATGACCAACCGCCAACTCAAGTATTTCTTCGCCCGCCTCCAGCGCTCCATCACCTCGACCGTCCTCAACAAACTCCAACAAATTTTCAAGTCATCCAAAGGCTGCGATAAATGGATCGCTGCCTTTGTCGCCGTCACGGGCATGGCTATGGCGCACGAGGATCAACAAAAGACGGTACACCAAGTCATGCAGACGCGTGCGCTCAGCGAAGGCTGGGATGTCAGAGATGCGCAGGCGCAGGCTGATATTGCGTGTCGCGAGATCGATAATAGGATGAACTTTGTGAGCCAGATTTTCCGGTGGAAATACAACCGGAAGTGCAACCCTATTCGCGACGCAGAAAACGATTGGGAGAAAGAGGTTGGGTTCGGTGATGAGAGCAGCGTTACGTTTGTGAGGAGTGTGGCGCAGTTGGTTAAGGAGAACAGTGAGTTTTTTGCCCTTGGAGAGCGATACCGAGGAGATGGAAAACGATGCTAACGTGTCGATAGTGAATTACCTCAATCAACGACAGGGGGTTAGTATCTCCTACATGAATCAGGGCAAGTATACCGCTCGTTTGGTCGGCCAGTTCATGCTCTCGTTCTGGCTCCCGCAATGAGCGCAGGCAAGCCCTTAGCTGGCGCTTGCTGTCCTCGAGTCGGCCGCTACCGACTCGGACATTCCTAGGTTGTTCCGTTACGACGTTTTTTTTCTTATCCATTTGCTTTCGCCTTTCTTGCTTCGTTTTTCTTTTCCTACCCACACGTTCCCATCATCATTAGCATGTATCCCAACGAACGAACGGTCTTATATCCATTTCGGCGTTTTCCAGCGATGGAGTCTTGGGCACGGCAAGGCTACACATGGAAACCGAAGACTTGTACGAAGGGAAGGAAATACGTTGAGCGGCCCGATTTCGCTCGCTCGCTCGACTTGGAAGGAATGCGAACGTCAGCGACGGATCGGGCGCTATGACTTTCACGGCTGGAGATGTACGGCTGCATGTATACTTTGAAAACACGGCTTGAACAGCAACATGTGACGGCTGGGATCATGTAACGGCCGATATCTTTTTGGACATTTCTTAGTTGAAGGAGGTAACCGGCCCTTTCAAACTCTTCTTCTTCATGATTGTCTTCTTAGCTTGTAGGGGTAAAAGGTGGTTGTCTACTTGGATTACGATAGTGTAGAAGTTTCGTTCATAATGACCGTATACCCTAAACGTTCTCCCTCAAAAAGAGGCGTCAGAGCCTTCCGAAATCGATTCTACCAAAAGATTCAGCCTCGCTGTCAGATTCTGATTTCACAGCCCGATTCCCAATGCAGAGCTCACGACCGGTGAACAAACTGTCCAGCTGGCACTTTTTCCCCCACGTTCATATCTACGCACACGCATGCCTTAGCTGGCTGCCGTGACCGCTTTTTAAGCCGATTTGGGAAAGTGCACGGGCTGATTACTTTGTGAAGGTTGTTTTGAGTAAGGATCGAAGGGTTCGAGGTTAGGCAGATACGAGGGCACACCGGTTGGGTACAGGGGGTAGCTTTGGTTAGATTTCGAGCGGTGTGGTGTGTGGTGGGGTGGAGAAGTTGATTACTAAAAGAGTTCGAGATAAGATGAGAAATCACGTAGCAAAATACTACTGTGTGGGTTCGACTGCAGTGCATTTCTTGAACTGTCACGGGTTTTGTCCAACGTTGCTGCGCGGTAGCTTCAGCCTTGCTCTACCACGGTGAGAATGGCAGCATCTCCAAGGTTTAACAATGAGTGATAGTTCGGAAAAATGTTGTACATTTCGTTCTCTCAAAGAATGAACGGAACTCTATCACGGTATTCCGTTCCGCGATTATCTTTACACCGTCGGCGACCCACGCTATCACAATCCATCCACCTATTCCGTCCTCCTACCCTCACCAAGGCCACCACCCCTTCTTCCTCGCCTCATCTTTCACTCCCTCAGCCTTAAGCTTTACGCCCTCGACCCCGTCCTCCACTTTCCTCACCACCCCCCTAACACCCTCCTTCTGCGCCACAACCACATCCCTTAGCTCCCCCTTCAACCCCTCCACCTCCCCCTTTTTCAACGCCTGCTCCTCCACCACCTCCAGCTTAAACCACAGATAGTACGCTAATTGGTATGTAAACAGCGCGCCGAGGAAACATTTTAAGATGGGGTAGGTGAAGGATTTGTAGAAGGTCGCTACGCGGGAGGGTGCTTTAGGGGGTGGATTTGGGGCAGCATTTGGATTTGGCGGGGAGGACGGCGGGTGTGGGGATGGTGGGAGGGGCTCTGTCGCGTAGAGGCGGCGTTGTAGTTGTTGGCGTTGCCGTGTGAGGGTTTGGAGGTGGAGGAGGGGTGTTGGGCGGGTGATGCGGAGGAGGATGGAGGGTTTGAAGGCGTTCATCTTGAGTATGCGTATCTGCTTCTGCGTTGTTAGATTGCTTTCTTACTTCTTCCATGCACATTAAGCTCCGGCGCAAGGGAAAGCGCATGTTGGGGGAGATGACGCAGCGACGCGACGCATTGAAGCTCATCGCGCAACTTGTCCTCACCTCAAGGCGTCCCGGAGTAGGTATTGACTCACTGTAATGCCAGCGCACCGCTTCCTTCCTTTCGAATATCGTATGCAATCTGCTACCAAGCTTTAGGCAGACGATTTGAAAAAGTGCCAGGTATGCCACAGAAGCCCGTCGTCGCAGTCCGAAAGCTCCAGTCAGGAATCCCAATGACTCCTCTCACTACTTCAGCGACGTGTCCTAGCTAGACAGTCTCCGTCGTCAATCGATTCGTGTGTATAAAAGACGATGGGATGGTTAGGCACGTTGCAGCAAAAGTCCCAGATCCCAGATCCCACCTCCGAGCTCCACTCCGCAATCTACTGGCGTTGTCGGTCCGTGCGCAACCGCGGCCTGCGTAAGGAACACCTTGCATCACTCCCGTTCCGCCCGACCATTGTCAATACATTGAACGTTTCCTTTCCGCACAGAGCAGACTGTCCTCACCGAACATCCTCTCTTCCCCACGACATCGATCGCCGCTCCCGTTTCCTTCCTCGAATCCCTCTCGCGATTAGCAGTCCACTCTCACAATGGTACGCAATGTCCCACACTCCTCCACTGCATGCACGCATTTCCACCCTCGCACGACCTCGAACGCCACCCCACCTCCCCTGTCCTCTACTCTCTTCCTACCACTTTTCCTCTCTTTGCATAGCTGCGATTGGCGCACACGAGACTAATGGCACATGTAGGCGCAAACCCCCCAACAACGCGCCGCAAATGCCAAATACGCCCGCCGCGAGGAAGCCCGCATGGGCCGGCCTGACGAGAAGCGCGCGGTGAAGACCGACTTCAAGAGCCCGATTTCGAAGGGCTGGATAAGTACGTTATCCTGAGTTCCCCTCCCCCTCTACCCTTTTGCACCCCCCTTTCCGATCTCGCGGCGGATTCTTGAATTGGGATTTGGGAGGGCCAATTGGTGAACAAGAAGGCTGTTGCTGATAGTGTGTAATAGTCGTCCTCGCATTCATCCTCTGCGGTGGCCTCATCTTCGAGATCCTGAAGATGTTCTTCTAGACCATCCCTCGATACAACCACCCCATTCAACAAACCCTCTCCCACCAACCCGAGATAAGATCCGAATGTAGCGGAGACGTAGTGTTGGATGGGCACGGATACAATCTACGGGACATTTACGCGCAAGAGAGACTCCAAGAACCGGGAGGCTGAAGGGAATCATTTGCTTTTCTCGCATACTTTCATCTAGGGATCACGGCGTTAAATGGGCATGGACTACGGCAGTGCGGTGTGTGGTGCGGCCGCGTGAGTGAGCTTCTTAGCATCTTCCAAAGTTCCGAAGCGGAAACGGATACCAAATTCTAGACATTTCGTGCTGTGCTTCACGTCCATTGCATTGTTGGGTCTTGCCTAGTTTGCTGCCATTCGGCAAGAAGGGCGACTACACCTCGCTCTTAACCGAACTACTCAGCAGCAAGCCCATCACCGTCCTCCCCCTCCCCCAGATCCACAACTCGCCTCTTCTTTTTCTTCTTCTTCACCCCACCTTCTGCCTCCCCTGCCCCATCCCCATCTCCAGCATCCACCCCCTCCGTCCTAACCTTCTTCTTTTTCTTCTTCTTGATCGGGGCGACCTCCACATCCCCATCCCCATTCCCGCTAATCATCTCGCCCTCAACCTCCACACCCTCCATCGTCGCTCTCCGAACCTTCTTCTTCTTCTTTTTCACCACCGTCTCCCCCCTCGCTTCTAACCTCTCACTCGCACGCTGCATTTCCAGCCTCAACCTCTCCACCTCCTTAAGCGCCTTCTTCATCTCCGCTTCCTCCTGCTCTCTTCTCTCGATATCGAGTTTCGTCATCTTCCTGTTCCCATTCCCGGCCTCGTCGTCATCAAGCGACAACGACCCGAGGCCCGAAGAGTCGACTTCCAGCAAGCTCTTCTTCATTCTGGTTTGTGTTTGTGTTAAGCGCGGTGAGATGATGTCTTCGCGGGAGGAGTTGGACGCCTGGTCTCCACCAAGTGTCTCGTCGCCCATGATTTCTACACGTCGCGTCGGTCGTCGTGGGCTTCGCGTGCGGGTTACGTCTTCACCTGCAGGCGAGGGTCCGCGCTTCTCGAAGCTGAGGTCCATGATGGGTATTGAGTCGATGTCTACTTCCACATTGCCTTCTCGCACAATGCGACCAAGCGGCGTGACAGCGCCACTTCCCTTGTCGCCTTCAGGGTCGATGTAAAAGGGGTCGTCCTTGTAGCGTTCTTTCCGCTCTGCTTTCCTTCGCGCAACGATATCCGGGTCTAAATATTCGTCCTCTGCGGCGTTTTGGTACGAAGTAGGTTCCTTGTGCGGCGCATCAAGACGTTCGGCTGCGGAGACGGCGGTAGGCGCTTCATTGTAAGCGGCGATAGGTTCGGTGTAAGCAGCGAAGACATCGTCTTCGTCTGTTTCGAAGCCCTCGAGCTCAGCCTGGGCCAACAGATTCTGCAAGTTGGGATTTATAGGGGTATCGAGGTCCAGGTCTTCGGGCACAGGTATCTTGCGCTGGGCTCCAGGCGCCACCGGGTTTAGCTCTGCGCCTGCGAAGAGGGCGGGTATTGCTTGGGTGAGAAGAAGTGGTGGGTCAGTGAATTCTTCGTGCTCCGCGCCCGTTTCTGTTCCGGAGGCGGCTTCCTGGGCAAGACGCATGAGCTCGAGGTACTCTACCGCGCGCTCCTGGACCTCCAGACTAGGATGGGTGGACAGTGGCTCAAGGAAGTGAATGATGCGAGACATGAGGAGGGACATTAGTATCTTGCGTTCCGGTGTCCATGAAATCTGGTCGTTGCTAGCCATACTCGAAAAGACCTTTGGAAGCGCTTGTAGATAGATTGCCAAGGTCCGAGAGGGGAGTTGATGGGATGTAGGGTGCATTATCGAAGTCATAACGGGTTCCGGTTTGCTAAGGTAAGAAGCGTACTCTCCGACCAGCCAGCCAGCGTAGTCGAGCACCCCAAGACCACCATTGCCAGATGCGGGGAACATTTGGTCTCGTCGGTCGATGAGAACAAGCGATTGTGCAGCATCTAGGGCTTCTGCTCGTACACTCTTGACTCGTATCGCGACGTTCTGAAGCTCCCTTCCAATGCCGCAGCCCACGTCGCCAGTCTGCTCGGCATCTTCCTCCTGTTCTGCTGCAGCAGTAGCCTTGGTCGAGGGCGAAACCCGGACAAGCTGGACGAGAACATCAATGTACCAGTCAAAGTCGGAGATGTTGGAGTATGTGTCGCGTGAGCACATGTCCAGTATTCTCCGGATGACGCTGACGCGATAATCCTCGGGCAGTGGCGGTGGCTGGTCTGACTTTTGTTCGTGTGGCCGAAGGGACTCTTCAGCATCTGAGTCGTCCGATGCGGCGTATGGGACAACGCCCGCTATCCGTCCGCGGTCGTTGGTCGGATCATCCACTGTAGAGACAATGGGTGCGTTCCGGAGCTGGCGCATAAGACGACCAACAATGGCAGTAAGGTTCTCGCTGTTGACCATATCCACAACAAGGTCCAAAGCACGCATTCGTATTGAAATGTCGGGGTCGTCAATGCATTCCAGAATGACATCTTGCTGCTGTGAAACCAGGTAGGGGTGGAAGCGGACGATCTTGTCAAACGCAAGCAGGGCGACATATTTTACTGCACGAAGGATGAGAGTCTGACAGTAGTATTGATTCGGAGCGTAGCTTACAGTTGGCATCACCTTCAATTACCATCATACCCCTGAGCTTCCCGATGCACAACTTGGCCACCTCTTCGCCTTCCGTCGTGCCTTCTACAGCCTCGAGAATGCCACCTTGGATGATGCCGCTGATGCACTCGTATAGTAGGGACATGGCGGAGGTTTCGCGGATGATCTTGGTTAATGGCGGAAGGAGTTTCTTGATCAGTCTGGGTTCTAGCGGGGTCAAGGTTGCGAACTGTAGACATTAGCATTGCGCGTGATAAAACAAAACAGCACAAGACTCACCAGCTTGATTAGCTTGATAGCCATCCAGTTGTTCCCGCTGTCGACCAGTAGGTCAAACAGTCGTGGCGCAAGTGGTAGAAAATCCTGCGGTCTCCTCCAACCCAACTCGCACACCACGTTTACGATGGCAGCCGTGACGCTCGGGTCCTCGTTGTCGTCCTGCAGCCTTTCCTTGATCTTCGGCCATGCAGGCCTCAGCGTTTCCGGGTAGACCAGCGCCAGCCGATAGAGCGTAACCACCGTCTTCTTCCGTATCGCCGCGTGCGAATGCGTCAATCTAGGCAGCAGATCTGAAAGAACCGAGTTCGCCATGCTCGGATTGATGACATGCGGAATCGCAATCAGCGGGAGAGAGATGACGATGGGCGTGGGACTCGAGATGTCCTTCTTGAGCTGGTTCTCCGCCAGCATCAACACTTCGGTATCCCGTCTGAAGCTCTGCACTGCCGCGAGGTATCCCGTGCGTTTGTGTCGGTACTTGGGCGAGGACATGACTTCGAGGACGTTGAACGAGGCCCATGACATGTCGTGGCCGAACATCTCGAGGTAGGTGAGCTTCATAAGGGCCGTGGACTTGAGGTCCATGTCGTTGGAGCGGATCTCCTTGCGGCATTCTTTGATCGAGTCGTTGATGTACTCCTTCTCGGAGCCCTTGTGGTTGCGCAGCCCTCGGATGAGGTCGTAAAGGGATTTTTCGAACCTGTATAGGTTAGCTTGGATTCGTTATACAAGCACTCTTTCTCGTACATGTTGGCGGCGTTCACGAGCTTCCCCGCGGCCGTTTACTGGGGTGTCGGCGCAGACGTGGAGGGGCAGGTGGGCGGGCGCTCGGTGGGCCAGTGGGCATGGTCAACGAAGAGATGCCCTCATGGAAGAAGAGGCGGGGGGCTTTGTTGAATTTGGCGAGAGCTCGAGTGCTATTAGGCGCGATCAGAACGTTGACGTGCTCTCCGCAGTGCCGCGTTGACGATGATACTCGCCAGTGCTGCCCGCCGGAGCCGCAGATTCACCGATGCCTGATCCTGGCTGGGAGCTTGGACCATTCGACGTCCATCAATCTGTAAAGACGACGAGCGCAACTCTACTACTACACTACCACCTCACCTCGAAGCGTTCCGCCACCGTTCTTTACACACAATTTCCCCTTAATCCACCAGAGAAGAACCCGCAATGGCGCAATCGAATCTTCTCACCCCGCCGTCCCAGATAACCCCGTCGACGGCCCTCCATCTCTCACAGAAAGCCCCTCCCATCCTCTCCGCATCGCCTACCTCGTCATTGCCGTGGCCACTGTCGCTCCTCTTCAGCCGCGAGACGCCAGAAACTTGGACCATCCACGAGAACCTGCTCCTCGCCGCCCTGCGCACCAAGGACGATGCTGCGGCGCGCCAGATTCTCGACCGGATGACGACGCGCTTCGGCTCCGACAACGAGCGCATCATCGCACTACGCGGTATTTACGAAGAGGCGCTGGCAAAGGACGACAAGGAGCTGGAGAAGGTATTTGAGGGATACGAGAAGGTGCTCAAGGCGGACCCCACAAACTTCAGCGTACGGAAGAGGAGGATTGCCGTGCTCAAGAGTCTGGGCAGGACGGCAGATGCGATTGTGGCGTTGACAGTGCTGGTGGATCATAGTCCGACGGATGCGGAAGCATGGGCCGAGCTGAGCGAGCTATATGCGAGCACTGGGGCATGGGGACAGGCCATCTTCTGCCTAGAGGAGGTGCTGTTGATCATGCCGAATGCGTGGAGTGTAAGTTTATGACCCAACCAAGTCAAGAAGATCAGTGGACTAATGACATCCAGGCACACGCCCAACTAGCGACCCTCTACTACCTCTCCGGCCCAGCATCCCTCCCCGCACTCACCCTCGCCCTCCGCTACTTCGCCCGCTCTGTCGAACTTAACGACTCGTACATCCGTGGCTACTACGGCCTCAAACTTGTCTCGGCAAAACTCCTCCCCCTCCTCTCCGAGTCCAGCTCCGTCTCTAAACGCAACAACGATGAGGATGATGTGCGACCCCCGAAGGTACAGTCGGTGAAGAAGCTGGAAGAGATTGCGACGAACAAGCTTGCAGAGGCAGTGAGGCAGTTCAGTTCAGGGAACAAGGCCTGGGCAGATATGGATGAGGCGGAAATTATCGCAGCGCGGGAGTTGCTTGACCGGGATGGGAAGATTGTGCGGTAGAAGGGAGTGTTGGAGTGCAGCGGTGGAACGGCGTTCGGCGAATGGTGGAATAGATACAGGAGCCATCTCGAATTGGAACGGCAACTAGATACCACGTCTATAACTTCTCACATACTGCTCTCATATTCCACCATGAACTGTAATGTGAGTATCGAACCAACACTTGCTGTCTCCTAGCCATCAATCGACAGTCCGCCCCAAGAACTCCCCAACAAGCTCACCAAATCTCTCCGGATCCTCCCAAAAACACCAATGCCCACCCCAATCCACCACCACTCCTTCCGCCCCTCCCTTCCCCTCGGCCCTCTCATTCACCATCTCCACAGCACTCATCGGCCCCTTCGCAGGAAAACACCCACTCCGACTAGACGCAACAACCAACACCCGCGTGCGATTCTCCTTCCTCCCGCCAAAGCACTCTACGATCGTGCGCCGCCAGTCCAGCGCCGTGTGGTCCTTCATTAGCTGCGCGTACCACATGGGATCTCCTCTTTGTGCTTCGGTGAGGAAGAAGGCTTCGTCTGCGGAGTGCTTTTGTGGGGTTACGGGCGAGTTGGGGAGAGGGTGTGAGCGGTAGGAGAGGCAGGCGGCGATGGTGCCGAGGTAGACGGTGTCCGGGTTGGTGGATAGGTCGTGGAATAATTGCTGGACGGCGGCCTCGTTGTTCATCCCGCGGTTTGCTTCTTCGGGGCCCCAAGATTGTGCGCCGTCGAGGGAGTAGTTCTGCATGGGGCTTTGATCGACCCATACCATGTGACTGAACACATCCGCTGTGAATAATTCGGCATAGCACCATAGTATCGCACACCCAAGAGAGCCTGCTATACATCTCACTTTTACCTTCTCTTTCTCAAGTCCGAGATGGTCGAGGAAATTGTGCAGGTCCATCGCCAGCCGTGAGACGTGGAAGCCGTGGGGGGTTTTTGCAGAGTCGCCATGACCGCGGAGATCCAGGGCGAGGATGCGGTAGGTCTGTGAGAGGAGCGGCGTTACATGTTTCCAGTAGTTTGAAGAGCCTGTGAAGCCGTGGATCTGTGTCAGGTACGTCAGAAAAGGATTTGGGAGATGAAATGCATATATCACATTAGCGGCCATGGAAGAGCGCACTTACGAGAATTAGAGATGGCAGGGACGGCGAGCCGATGTCTTGGTAAGCTAGTTCGTATCCGTCATTTGATGTGAAGAACTTCATATTGGACATGTTGTACGTGAGGTGAGTGAGTGATGAGGCGAGATGGGATGCAAGTGGGGCACGTGCGGGGTGTATTCACTATCGCACGTGTCTTGCCCAAATTCGGCGCGCTAGCAAACGCGCCCATTAGACGCGAAATATCAGGTCTATAACAACGGCCATCGCTACACCAGAACCTCCCTCTGCACTGCACCAATCCTACTCCACCTTGCGAGTACAACTATCAACGGCTCCCGTTATATTGTCATACTTTTCCCCTTCTCATCCATGAAACTCATACCCAGGCACCGGGGGCTTTCGCCACGCCTATCTTCTACCTACACTTCACGACGTCAGTCCAAGTTGTCTCTCCAAGAGACAAGAGCGTTTTTGCGGAACGGCGTATTCTAGGAAGCTTCTTCGCTCTGCTTGTCCACTGTTAAGGTTAGGGCACTAAGGGTCATCAATTTAAGCCCCAATGTACCTCCGGTGTCCATTGAGGGGTATTTTATGTTTCGTACCCTGACCGGGTTCGCTCCTTGGACCTTTGCGGAGCTTGAGCATCTTCGCATCGTTTTGCGATGATCTGGGTCTGCTGTCTCGTCGGGTCATTTTTTTCGTTGATGTACTGGGCTAGTGCTTAGTCGTTGAAGAAGAGATTTTTTTCTGTCTAAGAGTATGCGAGTACTGCTGGAGATGTACTAGACATTGTGAGTATCCTCGAGTTGGTGTATTGCATGATAACTTTCCTATAAATTATACCTTGCGGTTGGGCTGCGGCAGCGTACGGCAGCGTACGCCCATTTAGCCTTCTCACGAACCATCGTTGGGATTGGGCGAAGATAACGCACGTGGTGCGTCTCAGCCTTCTCGTAAAACAATTGAAGGCAGACATGATCAGGCTACGCAACTGCGACCTCACTTCTCACATCCTCTCGTCGCCATATGGCCGAAGTACTCGCGGCAGCCGCCGCTATCATTCAATTCGCTGATGTAGCCTTTCGTCTCTCGACGCAGCTTGGTGATTTTTGCTCCGAAGTGCGCGATGTGCCGGAACGCTTCCGTCTCCTGCAGGCCGACCTACGTCAGCAGGCTGAGCTCGCGAAGCTCATGAACGGAGACCACCTGCCTGCTTTCGCAACGATAGTAGCCTCGTCGACGGTCGATGAGTTACTACGCGAGTACAGTAGCCTGGTTGAAGAGCTGGGCAGAAAGCTTGAGAAGCTGCTCGCTAAAAAGCATGATGGGCCCCTACAACGCGTGTGGAGCGGCTTGCGGTCAGCCCGGAAAAAAGACGAGGTAGAATTGATTTGCGATCGTCTTGAGCAGAAGAAGAGTAGTCTGTCTATGTGGCTCAATTCTGCAAGTTTGTAAGTCATACTGTACATATCCTGCCATCGAGAGAGACCCTGCATATTGAGAACATCTTAGAATGATATCCTCGGGTATCACGAAGACCACGGACCAAACCAAACGCGATGTAAAGGATAATTCGACCATCACAAGAGCTATCAAGGACAGCTCAAGTAAGCTCGCTACGAACACAGACGAAATCGAACGCGATGTAAAGGAGGCTTTGGCCCTCACAAAAGATATCAAGGACAGCTCGAGCAAGACCGCTGCAAGCATGGAACAACTTCTGCCTCAGCATCTTCCTCAACTTGTCTCCGAACTTCTCCCTCAGCTTCTCCCGCAACTTCTGCCACAGCAACTCCCTCAACTTGAGCAGCTGAGTTCCACCTTCACAAGCTCATTTAATAAAAACGAACAGATGATGCGAAATTTTCAGCGAGAAGTGCAACAGCAACTCGACGCCCTCTCTGTAGCAGCTGCATCCGGGCCTGGTACACGAACACAAGAATTTGACCACGCTTACCATAACTCGACACGGATATTCCCAAAAACACAACGAATCTTCCAAGAGGTTCAGACTACGGATTTACGGCCTATATATGTTGCTCCACCGGGCTACCAAGTCGGTCATGAGGCGTCTGGATCTTCCTCGTCTGAGACTCCTCGGCGTGAGCCTATCGTATCCAGTTACAAACTTTTTAGAGACTCCGAAAACCTGGATACGCCTTACCAAGGACCTGGTTACGAGATCAGCGCCGATACAAGCGCGGGGAACTCCAGGAGATGCAGATGTCGCACTGTCTTCAAATCCCTTCACTGGAAAGTTTTCTCGTCTCTACAATTCTCTCAGACTTATCGGACGCAGCATTGTTCGTTCTGCCCAAAATATTCAAGCTCAGAACAATGTTTCGAGCTCGCCACACGTCTGGTACCTCCCCCGTGGCTACTTTCCTATACGATCAGTCTCGGTTTTCAAGTAAAGAACTGGAGCACGATAAGACCCCTTTCAATCAGCCCAATTGTGGTCGGTACATGCAGATTAGTCGACCGAAGCGCTTGTCCAGCCTTTCGTGCTGTCGACAATACTATCCAGGAGTTGAAACTGTACGGACAGCATCACATCCTTATACCGAAGCTTCATAAGACCCTCAGGGAATTGTTCGACCAGCAGAAGGCCTCTGCTCTCGATGTAGACCGCAATGGGCGTACCATCCTCCAGGTGTGCAAGTTCATTGTCATTCGATCTGCACAATTGGCTCTAATATTTCATAGGAGGTCTTCCATAGCTACACGCGGGATCCAATTGCATATCGTACCGGGGCTTCTACTTTCAATCATGAAGTCTGCAAAGAACTTCTACGACGCACAAGACCAGGCGAAGAATATGTGTCTCTCGTGCACTTTTTACTAGAAAGGAATGCCAATCCAAACGTGGAAGACGACACATGCGGAACTGTACTCGATGATTGCGCGCTATATCTTATCGGCCATTGGCGTACAGGTATCTTTCGCGGAGATATATCACAGAGCTTGTTGAAGAGATTGGAGGCAGCTGGAGGACATTTCTCGCGACCCTTCGAAGAGTGGACCATAGAGCGTCATCATTATCCAAACATTGACTCTAATTTCGAGCTTCTGAAATGTTTCGAGGAGCAAATCGATCGTAAGTAGTTCAGTTCAAAGAGAAATAGTACTCTCCATTGACTCATATTAGTTTGCAGGTTGGGGGATTACGTCCCGCTTTTACTGCAGATGAATGACCGGCAGTTCCAACGAGCAGTCCATAGAGCCAAACCTTCGGATCTCAACTGTAGCTCCCCAGTCACTGGCATGGCACTAGTGCATCTTGCTGTGAAGTGGCCCTCCGGTCTCAAAATACTCATAGAGAAAAGGGTAAATATCAACGCTGAGGACCACTGTGGCCGACGACCTATACATTTCGCGATTAGTCAGGGAAGTGTCGAGTCAGTCAAGCTCTTGATCGAAGCAGACTGCGCGCTATTTACCCCCAAGAACGTAATGAGCTTACTGCATTTTGCCTGGGGTCGAATCGAGAGCAACGGGCAACATCTCCTCGATCTACTCGTTCCAGCACTCATCAACCGCCACACACGACTCTTAGATTTGGCGGAGGACCTGTTACCGGGCTCCATCTTCTCAAAGTTTCAAACGCGCACAGTCCCGAAATCGGCACGAAACGCGCCCGATCTCATAGAACTTCTCGTGTCTCAAGGTATTTGCATCCCCGAAGCGTTACAACTCGATGGAAAAAGCTTCTTCCATGTTTCCGACGGTTTCTGGTTGCAGCAGCCCATAAAAAAAATGACAAGTGTGCATTTGGATCTATTCTGGGATGCTGGGTTCAAAGACATCAACTATCCGGACGACGTAGGATACACACCAATGCTTCAAAGCTGGCTCTATGGCGACCTTGAAATGGTTGCTTGGTTGGCAGATAAAAGTGTACCTCTTTCGTCGAAACACCGAGATTTTCCCTTGACAGGGCTTCATCTCCTTGCCAAATGTGTGGAACGCTGTTTCGACGATCAGTGCAGAGTTATGTGTCAGCAAGTGGAGAGGTCCCCTGCAATCAGGCATTGCATAGGACAGATTCAGGAAGAACTCCAAATTCCTTACGATGAGTGTACGTGTCTTTGCTCTCCTGATGGTTGCAGCCCGATCAAATTTCTGTTCCAGAACAGTTACTCACGCGATTACGAAATTTCGTCACGAGACCGTTACCGGAACTGGCTGAAACTTCTTGAACCGAGGCCGAAAATCTTGCAGAAGTACACCTTCCATTTCACAAGATTATTGCTCTTTAGGTTTCTAGGAGGCCGGCATGCCTGTTGCGTGATCGGCTACAAAGGTTATGTCTCTACTAAGAGTCGGGTGGGGTTGGGCTTAGATCACGTAGATTGTGACGAGCATTGCCACAAATGGACGTGGTGGATCCAGCAAGAAGCCCATCAACTCTGTCTGGATGGAATACCTATGCCGCGAAGAAGTGCTACTCCATCACCAAAAAATGACGAAGAACTGAAGGTGGCTCTCGATTTGTTAATGTCGCACTACGACGATATACCTCAGCGCGATTCAGCACCTCCAGAGGAGCAACCTTTCAGCTTTCTCACTTGGCTTATCGCGGAACGATACTTGGTAGTAGAGACAGAGCCTCACTGCCCGCGTTGTAGTCCGGAAGCGTTCGATGAAGCACAGATGCGGCGTGGCCCGACTTCACAGGCCGGTTCAGCGGTTGCGATTGGGCGTGATAGGGTACAGACACGGGAGATCCGATTGTAGCTATGCTGCAGCTTGAGCATTGGCAGCATCCATGCAGTCGGTGATCAATGCAATTATCTTCCAATGTATGAGTCCATTAAAAACCATTCTCACATGATCCACTCAAGAAGTCATGAACTTGCGCTGTGACTATCGTGCTACAGCCATAAAAAATCTTTTCTCGATTAGTCAAGATCGGACTGATAACAAAGAGTTATTTAGGGCGATTGTGGAATATCATTCTATATAATGACAAAGCCTCCAAGGGAGACGACTTCAAGAGAATGAGCGCTACTTTGCAAACTAGTAAGACAAGTGGCTACATTTCCCCCCTCGGCAACTGTATTCGCGGAGTACGGCTCGAAAATAGCAGACGCACGGGACACCTCAAATTATGTGAAGCGCATGATATCGACCTCGGTACACAATCCAGGATATTGCTACCGTTGATCGTACTGAAACTATGTAATCGTCGACCCAATAGTCCCAATTCGAATCCGACTATAAGTGACCTGCGCCCTCGAATACTCAACCTCATAAGGCTCCCCGGATTTCGCATCGCAAGACCCCCTAATCACACCCGGCGCACTCGGATCTCTATCCTTGGGCCATGGACCATCAAGCCAAAGCATATGACTATCATAGTCGTGCAAGATAGATATGGCGAGAACCATGCCGCGACCGAGCGCTTCGCCTACAGCTTTCATGCCACCAAGTCTCGAGAAGTGATTTGTGTCGTTGAATGCGGTTTTTTGCTGGCCGCAGAAGTCCTCGTTTATGCTATTCGTAGGTGTAATGGAAGGAATCTTCGTGACACTATTGTTGATCACAGTCCCGTTTTGAACGTATTTGCGACGGATTTCGGTCAGGGTACCAGTATCCGTGCCATCGTGGGTGATGAATTGGGTTACGACGGTGAAGCGTTTGGTGGTATCTACTGTCTTGTTCGGGCCGTAGAACCCGGTATCGCCGTTGCGGTAGCTGTTGAAATCGCAGCCGTCTTTGTCGCAAAGGCGGTTAAGACAATCGGCGCCTTCGCAGCGAGCATGGCCTTTGATGGAGCACGAGTGAGGTGTCATGGCTGTCGAGATGGAGTTTGCTTCCCATATGTCTACTTCGGCGCAGCAGGAGCCATATTTGCCGGTTCCTGCAGTTTGGTCTAGTTCGCTGGGTTGCCATCCTTCGACATTTGCCTTGGTGTAAGTTAGCGTGCGATGCCCTCCAGAGGGTTTCTGTTCGCCAAAGCAACGTTGAATCCCTTACCTCGCCGTTGATGAATCTCAGCTCGCGGGGACACTTGGCACTGCAATACCCCGTGCCATACCGAGCACCCGCCTTGTTACTCGGATACTTGCTCATCCCACCATCCTCATCCATCTCCACAAAGTACAAAGCGGCATTCGCGCCACATGGCAACGTCGAAATGTCCACCTCAAAGCTAAACTCCTTATTGAGCAGCTTGAACATATGATACTTTGTTTCGGAAGCCATAAGATAGATTCTCGACCCAATATTGTACGAAAAGTCGTGCCGGGTTAGATGCTTCATGTTGAGAGCACCAGCTGGAGTGGTAGTGACGCCATAGATGGATTTATACTCCGCTCCGTCGATAGCACAATTGGCTGCACAGCTCTTGTTATCTGGGCAGAGGGTAACGTTCCACCAATTACCGTCGTAGCAATTTTGGTAGTTGTCTTTGTTGTGCAACCATCGCCAATTTTCGTCGACGGTGAGTGAGGTGGACAGGTTGGTGCAGGAATTTGGTGCCGCGCATGACTGGATGGGTAATGGTGGATGGACTTCTTTTACATAGTCGCCTATTTGCTGAGCGGAGGTAATGGTGGCGAGAAGTAGCGATAGTAGGCTCGTGAATGCGATCATGGCGGCAGAGGAAGCGGTTCGGTATCGGCACTTAGCGTGTCTGCGCGGAGAGGGTGTGAGAACGGTCTTATATTTTTCATCAAGGCCATTTCTCCTCAGTGTTGCCAAGCCATATATGTACAGGGCGTAAATCCGCTCATATGAATTCGCTCGGTGTCTCGGAGCAATATGAGCGCTCCATGCGCGCACACTTGACGTCGTTCGAAAGTCTATTCAGGTCTGTGGAGCCGAGCCAAATTGTTGCAGATGTCAAAGATGCTGCCCTCCATTGCGCGATGGACAGAGAACAGATGTGTAGTTCTTTTGGTTGTTATATATGGATCAACTCGTTCGATTCGAAACGGCCGGACTATATGGATGACATTGAAGCGTGCTATGCAAGAAGGAATACGAGGCACTCGTGACCCGGGTTCGTCATATAGGGAAGGCCGATATTAAACCATGTGCAGAATCCAGCGAAGTATAGATTGATGATTGAGAGTGGAAAGAGAAAAGGCTGTAAACCGGGTGGTTGGGTTGAGGTAGAAATTCGCTACCAGCTGTTGTTAATATTTGAGCATCCATAACGAGAGAAGGACTACCGGGACATCAGTAGTTGAAATGGAACGATGATATCTGATCGCGTGTCAATTTATTCGGTACTTCCCTTCCCCAACAGCAGTCAACCGCTTCAGCCCAACTCTGCAAATGCGGGGAAGCGAAGAAACATTGCAATGCGGGGTGGATGAATCTGATTGCTCCGCTCCAAGTCGTCCACTTGCAGTCGGCTGTAGTGGATATTAATATAGGCGATATGAGGACGCTTCGGATGTCGGTTGATGTATTTTAGCTTCTGCACCGCCACGATGCCACAGCAGCCACACCGGGCCGGATGTGCCATCTTCAGCCCCTCCCTACCCATCAGTCGAACACCTTCTTCTCACTGTCCACATCACCGATATTAATGCCGTCTTTCGCATCCTGCGCCGAATGCGCGGTGATCCCTGAGCACGGCTCCCATCCACCAGTGGCAGACCCAACACTAAGGTCCTAAACCCCCTGTCCACCCACGGCTGCCTTCCCCTTTCGTCGGCAGGATTTGGCCAGAACATTTGCTTGGCTTGAGTGTTCGCCGAGGTTGCGACACTTTGTTCGTATGTTTCAAGACAGAAGAGGTATTCAGAAGAGATGCGAGACTTACTGGTGCGGGGTGTGAACGCCAACACCATTGCCTTTACGATCAGATGACGACTACTCGCATTGTCGCAAAATATGGTTTAGGTCTGCGGGCCCTGCATCTGGGGACAGCCACGCGACGCCAATATTGTCTGCATGTAGCTGAGCGCGAATACGAGATCGGGACGGGAACGCGCCATCACACATGCCGGTTCCAAGGGATGATTCTTCTCGACGACGCCTTCATAACGCCATCACTCGCGGAAAGGCTGTCTTCTAATGGCTAATTCGCTTCCCCACGCTCCTTTGCTCTGAATCTCGAGCCTTTCAGAGCGAGAACATGCGATAGCGACGCCATGGGCTTCAGAAACCCCATTTTTGGCGCGTTGGCGACCGCGACAGCGGTAGTGGCGCGAGTTGCGCCGCAAAGTACGAGAGCGGCACTCGGTGTATGGCCAGGACGATGAGGCTGACTATCGCGCAGAAATCGCAACTCCGATATTTCCGATCGGGAACGAGACGATACTTATACCAGACCCGACCGACTCGAGCTGCGTAGCGGATTGCAGAGTGCGCTACCCAGAGCTTCAAGCGATTTCGTGGGTGCCAGAGGTGCAGATCGTGTACACGACCGAAATCACCGTCGGCACCGTTAGTGTGTACAACACTATAAACCCGAACAGCACATCCCCTCCGCGAACGCACACGGTTTTCAACTTCGACGTACCAACCGAGTACAGTCTGTGGATGGTACGATCAGATGGGGCTGGCACAGCGTTTCTGGAAGTCCCTCTTACGATATCTGGCACCCACACTCTGAAGACCCTCGTATATCCTACACCATGGTTCGATTACCCTTCGGAGTATCACTGGGAGGGTGTACTTCCGACGACGGGCAAAAGGGCTGAGCCTGTCTGCATAACAGCTTCTGAGCTGGACATTGGGATTTTGAGTCCACACCCAACATACCCTCAACCCACGCTGAGTCCCGATAAAGCAGACCCTTCAGGTGCATCCTACAAGCCCCTCTGGATACCTGTTCAAGACATACCTGACAAGAAGTGGTTCGATGCAACATTCCCTTCTGTCTCAGCCTTCGCATCGTGCGAATCTGTGCAAGGCAAAGCGGCCCCGACGGAATTTTCAGCGCCAAAATTCATCTTCGAGACCATCTTCATCCGCACAAATGGCACGTCGACCCTGATCCCAATTTTTATGAGTTCGGAAACCGGATTCGAGGACACGAGGACTACCAAACCCTTCCCCTCAACACGGACCTCGACCAGGCATGATGAATCCTCGGAGACTGGGTTCGATAAAAGTACGCGTACCGGTCCTGACGCAACCAAAGCCACGGGCCCTCATATTATGAGCACTGCATCTGGGTTTGAAGACCTTCCGAACGCCCATCAGACAGTTCCTCCACCTGAGATCACCGGCGGGCCGAAGACGCAAGCCTCTGGCATTATCGGCAGCATCATCAACAACGGCAGACCGCCAGTGAGCAAGCCGTATGTTGGTCCGCCTCCGCGCCTGACACCTGCGCCGGCAATGGCGAATCCTACGCCGGTGTTTACATTGATCCCAACTGTAATCGGTGGGAAGCCAACTGCAGTTCCTGCGTTCGTACTGCCTGGGTCCTCGGCACTTGCATCTGTCGGCGAACGTGTGGTGGTCAATGGGGAGCCAACCGTTCTAGCGGCACCAGCAGCGCTGTACACCATGGTTCCAACCATCATTGACGGCGTCAGTACCACCGTGCCGGCCTACATTATCAGCGGGTCGACCATCGCTACTCTTGGTCAGACCGTGACGATCGACGGCCAGCCCACCGTACTCAGCGCGCCAACACCAGTCCTGACCATGATCGCAACGGTCATAAACGGAGTCTCCACTTCGATCCCCGCATATATAATCAGTGGCTCGATCACCGCCTTCCCGGGAGAGACCGTCACTTTGAACGGGGAAACGACAGTTCTACCAATGCCTGATGCCGTCTATGCCAGCGTCACCACTACAATCGATGGGAAGCCTACTGTGATTCCAGCGTACATTATAGGCGGTTCCAGCACGGCCACGCTCGGCCAGACAGTAACGATTGATGGTACGACGACGGTTCTATCGACTCCTACGGGTTCAGATGCTATCGACACACGATTCGATAGTCCAGTTGCTACGTCGTTCGGTGGACAGGCACAACCAACGGAATCGTCGAAGGGTGCTGGTGTCCGAGGCTGGGGTTCGGTATGGAAGCCCCTCCTCCTCGGTTTAGCGGTCTGTGGGATTCTTTGGTTATGAGTTTGCATTGGGTAATGGTCCATGGAGTATTTGGGCGGTGCATAAGGCTGCACTGGGGCATAGCGTTTGGGAGGCACAAAATCGGGTCATAATTGGGCCATGCTTGGAGCGTTTTACATGATACCCTACGTAGTAATAATGTATGATTACGCTTTGTCCATGAAGTTTTACCCGTCATTTGAGACTTCCAAGATTTCCTGTTGCACAAAGATGACTTAGCCACCTCCAACGCTTGACGACGCCACAAGCTTGCACCCATCAAGAGAAGATAGCGCTGCACGAGTAGCACTGGCGCCGAAACACTTGCGCATGTGTCGACGTGGAATTGCATAGGGAGGCGGTCGGTATGTGCAACCGCAGGTGAGGGGTGCATGGCCCAAGCTCCTGCCAACTCCCCCACAACAGGCCTTTTCCTGGCGGGCGACGTCATCGCGATGGGGCAGTGGATGAAACGGCAACGCGAGCGCATCACAACGGGCCTTGGTAATCCTTTGAGGCTATTCATGGCGGGGATCGGTGGTCAGCGGCCAGGAACGAAACTTGCTACCACTGATGCTCTGCATACGTCAACTCGGTGCTCGTCCCGCCAGCTTTCTTTCCCCAGATCTGTCGCGTTCTGTTCGGCTCTGCTCTTACCTGCTTCCCTCGATTCATGACACGACCGCACGATCAACGCCTGACGCGACCACGAATTGCCCCATTTTTTGATTGAACAGGGTGCGAGTGCTCCCCCCGAATCGACCTCGACACCCCGCCGCCATGTCGGGCGTTGACGATGCGAACACGCACGAGAGAAAGCACAAGGCTCCTTACACGTCACACCACCCCGTCCCCACCGTCCAGAAATACCGCCACGAGAAGGAGGAGCGCGAGGAGCAGTATGGCGGCCCACAAGAGGTGCAGGACGACCGCAGCAAGATCGGCCGTCTCGGCGACGCATATACAGCGCTTCGACACGGCCCAGAAGCCGTGAATCCAGACGCAGACACACAGCCGTACAAGGCGGAGAACAAGAACTTTGGGCACGACGACACCGAAGCGGACGACCATGCCGGCCGGATCGAGTCGCGGAAGGGCAAGGACGACGAGGACACGACGCAAAACACGATGAACATGGCGGACCCTAAGCAGGCGCGCAAGGCGATGAAGAAATTCGAGTCCGACGGCACGGGCCGAGAAGTCACAGACCCCGTCACGCATTTGCCCGTCACCATCCACGACTTCACAGAGAAGGAACTGAAGCAGACGCCCAAGAATGGCCCGCCGGCGGGCACAGAGCCGAGAACCGCCACGGGTGCGGCGGGCAAAAACAAGGACGAGCAGCAGCTCGCGACAGAAGAAGAAGATTCCAAGGCAGGGCACGAGGTCATGGAGGCCCTCTTCCCGCCGCCCGACTTTGCCATGACCCGCGAGGGCATCACCGACGCCTACAGGAAAGCCGTCACCGTCGGGCTGGGCCTGATCAGCTTGAGCCTGATCACGACAGTGTCCCTCTTCCAGTTCACACGGCACACGACTGGCTGGTCGCGGGCCTTCTTCGTCTTGGCTGAGGTCGCTGTCAGCCTTGGTGTCACAGGAGCTGTCGGATTCGTTGTTCGGCAGTGGACTGAGAACAAGATCCACACAGTCTGGGAGACGGAAGTCTGGCAGGCCGAGCGAGAGCAGGGCAAGAAGGTTGCGAAGAACGCCACGGCCGAGAGCGCCCAGTGGCTCAACTCGCTGCTCGCGTCCGTCTGGCCGTTGATCAACCCAGATCTCTTCACTTCCATCTGCGATACGCTCGAGGACGTCATGCAAGCCAGTCTGCCCAAGATGGTTCGCATGGTCTCCGTCGACGATATCGGCCAAGGCAGCGAGTCCATGCGCATACTCGGCGTCCGCTGGCTGCCAACGGGTGCCGCAGCGAAATCGGTGGGCGAAAACGGCGAGCTCAAGGACGACGACAAGGGCGAAAGCGACCGGACCGTTCCCGGAGGCGATGTCCAAAATGATCAAAAGGACCAAGACGGTGACGGCCAAGATGACGGTGTCGCCCAAGGTATGGAGGCCGAGGAAGGCGACTTTGTTAATGTCGAGATTGCCTTTGCCTATCGGCCGTCCACTGGACGGAGAGGCATGAAGGAGCGGGCCAAGAATGCTCATCTTTACCTCGCATTTTACTTGCCGGCAAACGTCAAGATGCGTAAGTAATACAATACAACGTGACCGCCGAGAGCCAAGCGCTAACAATCCATAGCCGTTTGGGTGGAACTCAAAGGTTTCGTGGGCGTCATGCGCATGCGCCTTCAGCTCACACCAGACCCGCCTTTCTTCTCCCTCTGCACGCTCACATTTCTTGGCCAGCCTAAAGTCGACATCGCTTGCGTTCCGTTGATCAAACAGGGACCTAACCTTATGGATCTCCCGCTCATCTCACACTTTGTTCAATCATCCGTCAATGCCGCCATGGCCGAATACGTCGCGCCAAAGTCACTCACATTGGATCTCAAAGACATGCTTATGGGCGACGATTTCAAGAAAGACACGAACGCACGAGGAGTCCTTATTGTCACCATTAGCCACGCCTATGACTTCAAGGAGGGTGATGCAAGCTGGGGACCACTCAAGAAGGGCTCCGCTGATCCCTATGTGGCCGTCGGATGGGCCAAGTTCGGAAAGCCGCTATGGTCCACTCGCGTGCTGCAGAATAACATGGAACCACACTGGGAAGAAACAGGCTTCGTGCTAGTATCTCCCGAGGAAGTGGATGTGGATGAACGCCTCAGGCTTCAATTGTTCGACTCGGATCGCACCTCTGCGGATGATGATCTGGGCCGTATCGAGCTGGATCTCAAAGAGCTCATGAAGGATGAAGCAACCAACGGGAAGATGAATGCCCGCAAGGATGGTTTCAAGTCGCTCAAGAAGGGCGAGGGAATGCCAGGGAAGCTCAGCTGGAGCGTCGGATACTTTTCTAAGACGAGAATAACTGCCGACCAGCTCACTTCCCAGGATGAAGATCCGGATGTCAAGACTATTGATCAGTTGAAGGAGAAGGTCTACAAGCAGAGCGAGAATAAGCTGCGCGAAGCTGGTACCGACGAGAAAGACGAGATTGAGCAGCAGAAGGTCCAGGATCTCAAGGTAAGCAATGGTATCTTTCCAAACTCTGAACACGATCTGACCACACTCTTAGGCTCGTGAAGACGACCTCATGATTGCCTCTCCTCCACCCACGCAGTATCCCTCTGGTATTCTCAGCATTCAAATCCATCAGATCACCGGCTTGGAGCTGGAAACCCTCAACAAGAGCAAGGTGTCAGAGAAGGAGACCGAAAGCGACGAGCAAGAAGAGGGTGATGATCTGCCCTCATCGTACTGCACTATCATCCTCAATCACCAAAAGGTGTTCAAGACGCGGACCAAGCCGAAGAATTCGAAGCCGTTTTTCAACGCTGGTTGCGAGCGTTTCATCCGTGACTTCAACAACACCGAGGTACACATCTCAGTCCGAGATGCGCGCCTACACGAGAAGGATCCACTTTTGGGTATCATCTACCTACCGCTTTCGAAAATGTTCAAGAGCCGCAGCCAAGTCAACGCCAACTTTCCTATCTCTGGTGGTGTAGGCTACGGGCGGGCTCGGATCTCCATGGTCTTCCGGTCTCTCAAGCTTGAAGCACCACGGAATATGCTAGGCTGGGATTACGGCACTCTTGAAATCAATCCGAATGTCAAGGGCATTGACGTTTCGCAAGAGCTGCAGAAGCTGAGAATGAAGATCCGCACGAGTCTCGCGCGTGGAAAGCTGCATTCCGGCGCACAAGACGGCGATGTGAACCAGCACGACGGTCACATTGTATGGAAGACGAAGAAGAATGGTTCTATTCGTCTCCCGGTTCGCAAGCGTTACTGCTCTCCTCTAGTTGTGGAATTCCGCAAGGACGCTGCACTTTCAGATCACACACCCGCCTTCGCTATTCTGTGGTTGAAAGACATCCCAGACAACGAGGAACAGACCGTGCGCCTAACCGTGTGGAAAGGCGACCTGTCCCGCGCAGAAAACAACACCTTGGACGAATATGGCGAAAAGGCCGGAGAAATCGAGATCACCTTAACACTCTGGTCCGGCCTCTCAGGCTGCCATGAAGGCCTCGCTAAGAAAGACCCCAACATCGCCGACGTAATGGAAGTCCTCGACACCTGTAACGACAACGAAGAAATGGACTGGGATAACGGCGACGACTCCAATTCCAACACCTCTGACTCGTCCTCAGATTCCGACTCTGACTCCGACTCCGGCGGTTCGAAATTGATACCAAAGGTCCTGAAGCGCGGCACTAATAATAGCATGGATAGCGATGGGAAGAGGGGCCCCATTGACCAGTTGAAAGAGTACCAGGAGAACAAGAAGCATATGCATCGGAAGAACCGGGGGATGATGCAGTGGAAGGGGCCGAGGACGTTGGCTTGGATGAAGCATGTTGCGCATAAGGGGGAGAATAAGGTGGAGGGGTTGTTTCATCATAGTGAGAGGAGTGGTGCGGGAATTGAGACGGAGGTTTAGAGATAGCGCGTGGTATGTGCTTGAGATGAGTATGACAGGGCATGGGGCATAGCTTTGGCGTTTGGGTGGCCTGGGTGGTCATTACGGTCGGGAAGTCTTCCATTGGAGAATGGCTAGATACGGTTTGGTTGGAAACTGCATGATCGTTTGGATTGTATTCCGAATCTTCCGTTTACGACCCGATATCCGTATCTACTGGTCTCCTAGACCACAGTATGACATCATTGATCATTCCAAATACGCTTCTTTTAGTGATTGCGCTTGTTCGTTGTCGAACGTGGTAGCTGGTTAACCTCTGTGCCTTGTTCATGCTACTTCTCAACGCTAGGGAAAATAAGATCGAAGCTCGGCGCTGATGATGTCCTGCTATGTTGATGAGGTTCTTTTACGCTAGTAGCAACGATAAGGATTTACATACGTTAAGGGACTTGATAAGGTCTGAATTCTGCATCTTCGGGATGGTGGGAAGTGAAGGGATGGGCTGGTTACGTCGTCGACAGTAGCTACTCCTGCAAAAGGGTGCCGGAAGATATCCGTTTCGTGTTTGGGCACGCGAGTGCACGATTTGTGACTTTTGCTTCAACCTTGGACTTCAACGAGCCGTTGCTGGAATACTTTGTCTAGTGACTAATGAAGGTTTTTGTCGCACGCTCTTTCAGAATATGATATCGTGCATAGTACGCGAGACAGCCTTTGGCATAATCCAGGTAGCCTCTTTCCGCACCAGCCTTCAGCGCAACTCGTACAACACCAGTTCGGACTACGCAAGATGCTAGTTCAACACCAAGTTCAAAGCATCATGCAGTTTCGCGCTGTCCTCGCCGTTCTCGGAGAGAAAGCGACGGCATGGTATAGTTGCGGTTTATATATAGGCAGGTGCTTCTGACAAGAGTCATACTTCAACTGCGGAACTTCTCTTGGGCATAATTTAACTACGGACTGCTTGTGGGTGTGTCGTAGCTCGTTATACTATTTGCCACTACACGAGAACACCATACGAGAGAATTAGTGGAAATACCGTGATGGCTTCAATTTGATCGCTGAAGCTTGACTCTGTAGCTGCACACGTTCAGAGGAGGTTTGGATTCGATGTAGGGGCATGGGGGTGGTGGTATGCTGATCGTAAGGGATAACGGAGAATTCGTTCTTCTGAGATGAGGATGTGGTGGAGAATGGTTATGTGCTAACGATGCGCGTAGAAGAGGTCGGATAACTGTGATTTTGATTGCGCGATGCTGGATTGGGATTTGACGCATTCGTAGTACAAATCGTACTCGTATGTTATCTTTATTGCATTGGACATTGAGTAAGGGAACCAAAATAAGTAGCACTTGGCCGGCGAGAAGAGCTGTGAACGAGCGATGCAAAGCTAGGTGCCTCGATGGCTTGCAATGGATACAGCGAGTAGACCAAGAATCAATAAGCGGCTAGCTTCATTAGCGGAGTGCGCACAATCAGCGGAAGTCAGCCCGTAGGCGCGTCACGCCAAAAGGCACCGGCGTACATTGCCAATCACAGAGTTTCTTCGCTCGATGCGTCAGTCTGCACTGACTAGACACGGTAAAGAACAGCGCCTGATCGTTCGAGATCTTGGGATAATGCCGCACATCCAGGACGTTATCGTGCATATCATGAAAGCGCTATAGGACGTGGAAGCCTCGTACTCTTTGCGTCGATGACGCGGCCGTAGCTCCAAGATTATTGATTACGCAGATTCAAGCACTCCCGAAATGATAGGGCCCGCGTTGGTAAATGAAGCCTAATTCGATACCGCATTGCGAGCATTCGAAGTAGCCATCTATGTGGCCTTCTGTGGTTTCGAGGGAATGTTCCACACTTGTCTCGAGCTTCGGGCGCACGGTGAGCAGGCATATGAGCCCAAGCTTTACGCTGGGTGTTGATGCGTAGTGCTCAAGCTTACTGTGTTGTTATTTGACGGCATGTTTGGCTGTGCGGTATAGGCTGTACGTGAAGTGTACAAGATTGTGCTAGCATGATGGGTCGATGGCGCTAACGGTGGTTTCGTTGGATGATGGCGTGAGCGGGATCGCGGATACATATTTGGGCTTGATACTCAGCTGAAGGTGTCATTTCTTGTGTTCTACGGTTGTGAGAGCGACACTGTCAGAATGTCTCATGCCCGCGACTCAGTCGTGATGGCAAAGCCTCAGGACGATCCAAGATGATTCGAAAGATGATACTACTACACGAGAGAACTGAACGAGAGAATCACAAGCAGCACCGCAATAGCCTCAAGTCAATTTTCGGAGCTTGACTGTATCGCTACACCCATTCACATGTTTGAGAAGCACCATTTCAATGTTCCACACCAACAACCAAACTTCCTCGCTAAGCCCAGAACCTCCCCCTGCTCCGCTTCAGCCCAAACAGCAAGAGGAATACCCAACGAACGGACGGCCTGTTCTCGGGAGGAGGCGGCTTCGCTTCGGCTCGCTTCCCCGATGCATCAGTGATATGCCGGCCGTTCCTGATTCGCCCAGCATTAATTCAGCCGCTCAAACCAGGAAGATTGGCGTTTCACGCCTCCTGGAAGGCGGGCCCGTGCATGGAGGAAGGGAGGACCTTCGATCAAACCTGCTCCTGTCTTCCCGCCTGTTCGCTGTAATCCTCCGGGCTCGCATATTCGTTCTGGCACAGCTGTCACTTACCCGTCTCGTACTGTACGAATTCTGCGCGACGCCAGTCCATTGTTGCGACCAAACCCTACTGATTATTGTTACCTGTGGTTCTCGCTAGTGTTCGACATGGCCCCTGGCGTCTTCTGCGTCTGGTCGCGGGCCGATCCGGAGGGCGACACTGGGAATTCCGACGCAGAGGATAATGGCGAATTGTTCACCGATCACATTGCAGAGCTGCAGGGTGTGGCGCGCGGCGTGCGTCTCGAGCGTGGAGAGGCTCAGTCTATCGAGGAGCCTTTCACGCATCTCGTACCGTTTTTGACATTGTATGAATTGCCCGATGTGTCGTATTGCGACGAGAAGGTGTTCAAGGAGGCAGAATCGCAGTGTTCATTCAAAGAGACGGATGCATTTCGGCCGCGCGTATATGAGGAGATTGAATGTATCGAAGCGGAGGGGTTCAAAGGCGGTGAGACTTACATATGCATTCCGACTGCGAGAGTCCTCTCATCTGACATAGTGTCCTAACAGACACAATCCTAGGCGAACTTATCTCCGTGGTAACAGGAGAAGCCTTTGCAGAAGACGGCGAGGAAGAATTCTGGAAGTTCCACCGGGAAGAATTCGTAGGATCTTTCATGGAGGATCCCGCGTTCATCCGCGCGCAAGTTTTCAAGATGGTGGGCGATGTGGGTCCCGAGGTGAGAACAATCGTGCCGACCGGGCCATACATGTTTGTGTACCAGTGGGATTGTCCTGAGATTCCGTGGACGGAGGTCATCGCCGCGGCGCAGACGAAGGGTTATGTTAAGCATATCGAAAGTGGGATCAAGTGGCAAGGGCTGAATTATCATCCGATTCGGTTTACCGAAGTGCAGCCTGTAAGAGAGGAGAGGGAAGAGGGGCCGGAGTCGGGGAGCGTGAGCGAGGAGGAGGACGAGGACGAGGAGGTAGATGGAGTCGTCGAAAGTGACAGTAGTGCGCAGGAGGGACCGGATGTGGTTGAAAAGAGAAGTAAGAATCTGACTGAGCCCGCGAAGGCTGAAATGAGAGCACATGAGATGAAAGAAGCTAGAGGTATAGAGGCATCCCCATCGAGCGAAGAAGGGGTGACCAGGAACACAAAAGAAGAGGAAGCGCTGTCGGGGGCCGACCATGTGCGTGTGGAAAAGTCAAGGAAAGAACAAGCCGATACTTTCGCTACAGGGGGGGATCACAACTCTGCTAAACTAAGCGGTGGCATGCGTTCTCTGTCGATGGAAGGCAACCCAAAATCGAGTGGCAAAGAGCGGAGTGGCGGCAATACCGTGGCCGGTGCGGATGCTGATTCACAAAAGGTGTTCGCCTCCGTTTCCGTGGCAGACAAGATCCGAGCATGGGAGCAGAATACGGCCCCATAGAGGATGGTTTAGTCAAGATACGATGATGGCGTTGAGGGGTTGAGGATGGAGGTTGGAGTTCCAGGATCTGTATGACTATGAGTGTTGGTTACGCTATGTTGTTCTAATTGGAAAGCTTGGGGAATCCCTTCCGCAAAATGTACATCTATCGTAACTTTTCTCTAACATCCTTTATGAGTTCTAATGCTTCTCATATCTTGTTCTGATTCTCCATCACCTGGTGGTGCCATTAGTATATATATATCAATTTTCCAACCGCTATACTAATCTCGTTTTGCGGATTCGATCGAGCGTGGACTACCAGACTCTGTGCCCCAGATGAACTGACCCATACTCACAGCTTTTCGTCAAGACTTCTTCCTAGCTCGGACGATCTTCCATCACTCGACATCCTGCTGGAACTCATTCATCCTGCTCGGACTCTCCTATGCTCCGGTTTTCGATGTTCTGGTTTCATGGCCGCGGAATACTCGACGGGCTTCTCACAGCGAGGTGTTTCCAGCTCAATTTCCAGATTTATAGGGCCTGAGTTCGACGTACGGCTCCACGACGGCGAAGGTCACATAGTCCAGGGCTTGGAAACGCTGCGGTTGAAGTCCTTGAGCCTGTACGTACAGCTCCGCGACGGGCCAGGTTGCAGTAACCGGGGCTCGGAAAATCCGCCGTGGGGGTCAGAGCTTTGGTGGCTTTGAGACTCAAATCACGCGGCTTGGGTGATTTGCGGAACTGGCTGGTATAACTGGCTGGGTCTGGAAAATTAGTGTTTGAGACATGTGGGTTGTCGGACAGGTTCTTGTTGTCCCTGAGTGGGTCCACACACTTTTCAACGCTAACCTTCTTAACAATTGCCTCCAATCGCTCTGCTGCTGAGGGCTGAAGTCGTGAAATACACACTGGAGAGTAGATGGGTTGATAAGACATAGCAGCTGATTTGGTGTTTGCTTAGAAGTACAAAGGTGAAGTCGTGAGTGGCCGATGATGAAAAATCTCATGATGAAGAGGTGAGGATTCTATATAGAGCTTCGTCAACCCAACCATATTTACGGCGTGAGTGTACGATGTCAATGTTGAGTTTCCATATGGAAAAGCATAATGTGTGTTATGCATTGGGATGATGGGTTCATAGAGAGCGCATCGAGCATGCACAACGTACAGGGAGGAGAACAGCCGAGGCTTTTGGACTTTGTAGGCGATAATCACAGTTGACGAGACGTCTGACCAAGACCATAGTACTCTTGAATTTGCTACATTGTCTTCAATAATGCGGAAGTCAAGTCGATTCCACCCACTTTAGCCATTGCCCTCATTTCCCAATATGCCAAAGTAAGATTTCCCTCAATGACAACCATTCAGTTGTTCTGTCAACAATTTATTTTGTCATGATGATTCTTCGCATTATCTACTGTGCCTTTTCACTCACTCTATAACATAGTGTGCCATTCAGAGGTCGTATGCGCATTATGCGCTCGAACCGACTCGGTCCGCCCTAATCGCGGCTACGTATTTCTCAAGATGGAACGCGCTCTAGGCGCTTTCGGAGTGCTCTGCCGTAGCATTGAGCTTGGTCTCTCATCCAGTCCCAGTTGGTACCGATACTGAACCGATACCATTCTCGTGATGCTGCCCTCCCACAACGACAAACTACGCCGCCAAAACTGATAGCAGCAAAATCAGAATCGGGTGGGTTCTTGATTTCCTTTGCGCGATAACTGAGACCGCAGCCGGGACATATCATACCATACGGAACTAGATCATGGTCTTCGAAAGCAGGCACGTCCACTTGGCTGAGTCCTATCTGGACGAGGTGGTCCAGGACCTGGGTTGAGATGTCGTCTTTATCGAAGACATGCTCACAATTTGCGCATTGCAGACGAGCGAAGGGATGTGGGCCCACGCGATGGACAAGAGTGTTCTCGTGCTTGCAGATACTGCACCACCAAGCGCCATCGATGTTGTTGTTACAAAGACGCTGCACGCTCGATTGCTCTAGTGAGTAGAATGGGGGCATGTTCTTGGACATCCGACTGAACGCTCGAGGCGACAGTGAAAGCTGCCGCTCGAAGTCAATGCTGAGCGGCGGCATCAGGCTGGGGACGCTGGTAGCACGGCGAGTAGAGCGCATACGCGCAGCGAGGGTGCGGAGTCCGAAAACCATAGCGAAAGTACAGTAGAAGTTGCTTTGTTTGAGATTGTATGATCCAGTCATGGGAACACTAAGAAGATAATGTTTTGGATGTGCGATCGCTTCGAAGTGGCTGCACTTTACAGTGCTCCAGGTGAAAGTGTAGCTAAACAATGTTGGTATATGCAAAATGACAGTAAAACTAAAGTGTAGTTGAGAGTTAATACAAGTCAACCGTAGATTTGCGCGTCTTTTTGATCGGGGCGAACTGTCTTGGCTCCATGCGCAGCTGCGCACATCGTGGAACAACACGCGGTCCTGCATGGAACTAGGACGATCATCTTTCTGGAACATGAATTCTCAAGGAGAGTACTGTGGGTGTCGCACTTTACACGTTCCACAACGGGCGTAACAGTGCTTAGTCTACCCTTCGCCACCTCACACCCACCTTCTCCGGCTCCCTCATCTCATTCAATAACCGCATCTCTATATCCTCCGCCAGCCTTCCCACTCTTTCCCTTGCTTTGTACATGCTCTCTCCGGCCTCAGGCACCGGCTCAAGGCGGTGATCACGGAACAGCGTCGCCAAAACGGCAACGAGTTCGACCTGCGAAAAGCGCTTGCCCGGACACACATTCCGGCCAAAAGCCCATGGGAAGTATGCATCCGACGTGTCCGGATTCAGTACTTCATCATCAATTGTGGATCCGGAAATAAAGCGAGTTGGCTTCCATTCGAGACAGTCATTGCCCCAGTACCTTGGGTGCGTCTGTATTGCTGACAGATTAACCTCGACAGTAGTCTTCGCGGGAATGATGTGGGTTTTTCCTTGGTGGGAGATGATACGTGGCTGCGAGCCTGTTGTCTTGACAAGTTGACCTAGTGGATGACTGAGACGGAGCGCTTCGTACATTACAGCCCAGCAGCGCTTGAGTTTGGTGAAGGTGGCGTAGTCCCATTCTGCCACGTCATCTGTGTCGGTATAGCGTCGTATTTCTTCGGACATCCAATCCTGAGCTTCGGGGTGTGCGGCTAGCTGTGAAAGAACATTGGTCAGCGTGATAGCTGTGGTATCGTTTCCTGCAAAAGCGAAGACGAAAAGGTCACTGATGATCTCATCCTTTGTCAGAATTGCTTTGCGAGGCTTCGAAGACTTGGAGTCAGAGATTGAGCTTGGAGCTTCGTCGCTGAGTTCGTCGCATGCGCGAACGAGATTTGTGACGAGGTTGGGCGAGTTTTGCTTCCCTTGCACAATCAATGTCCGTTCTTCGTCGATCAGCTTCGTGACGTAGTTCCGGAAATCCGCCACGGCATGGCCTCCTTTTCTCCAGGAAGATGGAAGCCACCAAGCCTCGCGCAGTTTTCTTTCACCCAGCACCATGATGGGAACGATCTTGTTCAGAATTGTGGACAAGCTGTCGCGGTACCCGAAAGCGGAACCTTTTCCACTGCCCTCCGCTCTTTCCCTGGCTTCACTCTCCGCCCGACTTTCAAACGGATACGACTTGTCGAAAAGCGCAGCTGCCAGAACATTCAAGGTAAAGACAGGGGCGTCCTGCGCGATAGTGCGAATTGGCTGCGGCGCCCTTTTCATCCAATATTCCAACATCTGCGACCCTTCTTTCAGACTCTCCTTCCATACGAGCTCGCAGTTCTTTTCTGTAAATGTAACTGCAGCAACTTTTCTATGCCTTTGCCAGTCACTCCCCGACGTCGTCGCAAGATTCTTCCCGTAAATGTTGAGCACCTCGAACGCCTCCAGATCCCTGCCAAACTCGTCTTTCCTCTTCAGAATGTCGTTTGCAACATCACTGTTACCGATTTTCAGCCAGTTCCCGCCGGGCGTACATATGATGAAGAGGTCGCCAAACTCAACATGAGGACGAGAGCGCACCCGGGCCTCCCAGCCTCGGCGGTAAGTCGCGACAAATGGCGTGGTGAATGGGAAGTACGTTAAAAGGCGACATATGAGTGGCGAGAAGATCATCCACAGGACCGATGCTGGTGCAATATAACGAAGCGTTATGGGCAGACCAGTCGAGCGCGCTTTGATGTAGTACTGAAGTAGGTTGTGGGCCGTCCACGCCGCCAGAATAACGGGTAAAGCGACCACTGTGAGAAGGACATAAGAGAGTTGCATTGCGAATATCGATCAAAAGCTTAGAAAACCCGTGGATAGCTTCGCGGGGAAGGGAACGGCAGATGTATCCGAGGACTTGCGGGAGTCGGTGTTGATCTCCACACGCGCAAATGAGTGCGATAGACGGACTGTGCCTCTAACCCGCATTAGGCTAATGCCGCCTCACGCCGGCACCAACATCTTACGCACGAGCACGTTCAGGGCAGTTCGCTAAGGGGCCACAGATGAGGTCAAGGGTTTAAAACAATGATGTGTTGGCTGACGTAAGAAATTCTAATTTAATTGGGCTTCTACTACAAATCACGACGAAGAACCCACTAGACTTAAGCAAGACTAACGTAGAGCTGCCTACAGGTCTTGCTCTACTCTCCCCAAATCTGTTCTTTAGACACCACAACGTAAATCGACAATTCATCACACCTTGATTGATGAATTTGTTGAAAGCTTGTCGACATAGGCGTATATTTGTATTGTGTTGGCAGCGTTCAGGCTGAATACGTGTCCGGCTTCCCCAGCGTTTGGAGTCGTCCTGCTCGACTCTGCTCTCACGTGTGCCACGTCTCATCTCGGCACCATCGCGGCTCACAAGCGCTTCTTTCAGTAAGAAGGGTAGAAAATTTAGACCGAAAGTACCGATACGATGGGTAAGATAAGGAGCAATGGAAGAAATTTTCCGTATGAAGATACGAAGTTACTCCAACTAGACCACGACAATTAATTCTTTTTACTTCTGCAACAACATCCTTCGACGAGCACTCACATGGAAACAGTAAATGAATTTGTAGGGAAAGCTTCACAATGGAGGAGTCAAACACATGTTCCACAAGCTCCACTCTTGACCTTCGGAAGCCGCACCGCTCCATGCTCTTTCCTTTCCCGCGTCATACCCAAATTGTTACGCAAATGCCCAAGCTTCATTCATGGACCGACACTAATAAACTGCTCCCCAAACTGCTCCCAATATACAATTTTTACACTAACCACTCGCCTCATTGCTCGACATTCGCGCACAACGTTATTGGGAACGCTAACAATGCACTATGGAGGACAACGAGCAAGTAAACACGGCTGTGAATCTCGTGTCGGCAATGCTTCTAGTGTCGTCATGGGCATTCGTGTGTGCGCGACTATTCGTCCGCCTTCGCGATCGAACACGAGGTGCAGATGACTTGCTCATGGCCATAAGCTTGGTATGGAAAATCTTTGCCTCGTGAGAATAGCTCTATACACGAATTAGTCAACCAGTACTAATATCCAATCTGTAGGCAGGCTTCACAGCTTGCTGCATCTTCACGCTTCTAACCAACGCCATCGGCGTTATCGTATTAGATCACGACCACGTAGCGCCGGAAAACTACTGGAGCGTAGCACGAGACTGGTACCGCGGCCAGCTCGTAAGCCCTTCATACCCCCCTTCCAATAATAGAAGTCAACTGACAATGACCTACCAGTACTTTATTTGCGCCCAAATCTCCTACGCCATAACCTCCGTGTTCATCCGCTCCAGCCTTTGCGCCTCGCTCCTCCGCATCGCCCAGAAACGCCGCCATAAAGCTATTCTCGGCGCCGTCATCGCGACCTCCATTCTATCCGCTACCGCCGTCGTCACAGGCACGCTCACACAAGCATATCCAATTCAGGGCTTGTGGGACATGGACATCAGCCTCAACACCAAAGTTCAGCTTCGCGGCCAAAAATACTTCCAAAAATTCCTCTTCGTCTTCTCAGCCATCTCAGTAGCGCAAGATATTGTTATAGCCGCAATGCCCGCGCTCATCCTCTGGGATCTGCAAAAGAGTCGCGCAGAGCGGATACGGCTTATGCTGCTTTTGGGACTCGGGGCCAGCGCGGCTATCGCCATCTTGATTCGGATTCTCTTTCTTACCGATCAGCAGTATGAGAAGTATGGAAAGTCGCCAATCTTCATCTGCACGATAATCGAGTTGGGAATTGCTATTATTGCGGGTTCATTGGCGCCATTGAGGATGTCGGTCGCGGAGTGGTGGATTGATGTTAGGGGCCGAAAGTGGCAGAAGTTGCGGGCACAGGCTCAGTCGCAGCCTCTATACGGGATCGAGCTTTCGGCAAGGCACGTGAAAACGCCATCGTCGGCAAACGGGGATCATGGCCCACGGAGGGGCTGGATATAGTTTTTGTTGCTCAGGGAGATCGTGCAAAGGCTTCAAAGAGGGTGTGTGGAAAACATGAGACTTGGGAAAGAGTGTTTGCACTGCAGGCATTTTCTTTTTTAAAAGTATGTACAAATTCGACGATACATATTAACGAATGAAGGCGTGATACACGTTCCTCGTCGCTCGTTCACCATTGCTGTCAGCGTCACCATGATTCCCAGCCATTCTGACTTAACCGAAGGTGGAGTTGAGCGGGCCGTACTTGATGTTGGAGTAAGTGACTGAAGCGCTTGCACTCTTACTCTCGACATCAGCCGGCACACCAGAAGTAGTTTCACATTCGCCACGACCGATACCGGGCGTCGCAGGGTCCTTATCAGTCGGGTATGTAGAGTCGAGCCAAAGCATGTTGGAGTAGTGGTCGTCCCACAGCGACATGACTAAGACCATACCCTGGGACAGAGCCTTGGCCATGTTCGCGTGTCCACCCTTGTCCTTGTACGTGTATTTATCGTCAAATACCTTCTTTTGCTGATCACAAAACTTGGTGGTGATGGAATTGCCGTCGACACCCGCGATCTGAGATGCCGAGTTGGGAATGACCTTGCCGCCCTGCACGTAGAAACGCTTGATGTCGAGGTTTTCACCAGTGCCGACGAATTGTGTGACGACGGTGAACTTTTTGGACGTATCGACCGTCTTACCCTTGCCGTAGAAGGTCTTGTCGCCCATACGGTAGGAGTTGAAATCGCAGCCGTCGGGATCACACAGGCCTGCATAGCGATCGGCGGAGTAGGTTCCACCGCAGCTATCTCCGTCGCATCGAGTCTGCTCGATAGTGGAGCAGGCGTGAGGTGTGTATGCGGTGGATACTGAGTTGGCCTCCCAGATGTCCATTTCGGCACAGCACGAGCCGTGACCACCGACACCAGCATTGGGATCGTTGGAGGATGGCGTCCAGCCTTCGACGTTGCCCTCGCCATTGATGAACTTCAGATCACGCGGGCATTGTGCGTCGCAATATCCAGTTCCGTATTTAGCACCCGCCTTGTTGGCGGAGTACTTCTTCAAACCACCGTCTGCGTCCATTGAGACGAAGTACAAGGCACCATTGAGACCGCATGGAAGGTTAGATAAATCCACGTCGAAGGTGAATTCTGTGTTGGCGCCAAGCTTGTACATCTCGTACGTAGAGTCGTCCTTCATCATGTATGTGCGAGAGCCGATGTTGGTCGAGTAAGATCCTTTAGTAACGAACTTAAGCTGCAGGCTATTTCCAGATGCAGTAATACCGTACGTGCCCTTGTAGTCGGCTCCGTCCACGGCACAGTTGGATGCGCAAGCCTTATTATCTGGACAGAGGGTGGCATCCCAGGTGTTGTCGGTGTAACAGTTGGTGGTTCTTCTCGTCCGTTAGCGTTTAGCGCTCTCCAGCAATCTTGGGTATCGCGTACCCGGACTTCGTGTGAAGCCAGCGCCAATTGGAGTCAATGACGACCTTTCCATTCTTGGTTGTACAGCTGCCCTTTGCGGTACAAGACTGCCAGGTCATGCCAGGGTGGGTTTCCGTTTGCTGGGTCCCGACCAATTGGCCGCGGACCACAGCAAGGAGAGACGATGCGACCGTGAGTGCTCGATACATGATGGTAGATAAGGGATGATTCGATGCGTATTAAATCAGAGGGACTCGTGTGCCTTTATAATAACTCGTTCGTGGTGGCGTTTCCTGATTTCCCGATCCACTCAATCTTCCTTTCCAGTCCGGACGCAAACAGATTGACCGGAGAAAGGCTCCAGATAACCCTGCGGAATGACGGGAAGCATATCTGAGCTACCATTGGTCCAAGAATATGACCGCCGACTGCAAAAACCAGTGGTGCGGAGGCTTAATTCCCTAGAATTGATCGTAACTGCAGATTTCAATCTCTTCAAATAGCTTAGCCGGAAGATCCAGCAGAGACCCAGATGGAGGAGCAGGGGCGCATGCCGGAAGAGTAATACTTCATCTTCGGTGCCATCCTTGTGGACTCGAGTGCGTGGGATACTCTGGATACGTGGCTAGGCGTGCGATGTGGTTGGAGCTTCTCGCTGACCTAGCTGCGAAGTTGATGAGGCCCGGGATATGTGAGGCATGTCTCAGCCCACGAGTTGCAAGGCGAAATAAGTGTGATAGGAGCTCGTGACGGGTGCTGCAGGGTATAAACAAGCATCGGCTGCAAGCCCGGCTAAGAACAGAGAAGCTCACTGGCGGGGCTCGGCATCCTAGGCGTTTGGAATCAAAATGGTACCGAGTGCTTTGACTACAGGCTGCTTTGTGTTTCGACGGTCGGTTGCTGAGCTTGCTACAGAGCGTGCGAGGTGGATCCCTACATTTTCGTGGCGTGCAAAACCTCGTGGATCTGCTGCCTGTAAAATTTGTGGCGGTGAGGAAGAGCTCCTGCTGAGACCTGGCGCAATTCTGAGAGAAATCTTCCTCGTTGTGATACTCGGAGCTGCTACCAGGTGGTATGGAAGCATTCTGGAAGAAGCCTTGCAATACATCAAGCAAGTTTCTCTCTTGGCGCGGCGGCATTCGGTGGTTCGACTTTTCAATGAGTGCGGTTCTGTGCTTCGCATAGGCCGTTGGAGGTATCGAACTTTGTCTTGAATTGGAGGCAATCTATGTAGATGAGGTTGGGGTCGCGCCTTGTTTAGGCTCGCTCCAGATTCTCCAGATTTGCGGGGTTGCAGGGATTCTCCACGCCCTCGTTTGGATTGACCATTGCCATTGTAATTTGACCAATGCCATGGTCCGTAGAAGGGGTTGTCCTCCGCAGCTTAATTGTTCCCAGTCAGCAAAAGGTCGTAGAGATCATCGCTGGTCGGGTCAACCATCCATCGTAACATTTCGTGACAAATTACTGGGTCGATAGAACGGTGACAGCCAATCAGGCTCTAGATCCACCAGTCTGCCGAAGGTAATGACGTTGTGCGAAGAGTCGTTACATCGGGTGACACAGACAGGGCTCTTGCATTTCCGTGATGGGGCATCGTCCAAATCGATTGCGACCCTATATTGCTGGTATTGCTGGAGGGTCCAATGTGGTTGAGTGACTGCTGTGCCCGTTCCTGCAGCAGATACCAGATGTGGGACGAGCCGAGAGTTCCGAAAGGCAGAAAGAATAGTGGAAGGTGACACTAGAACATTGCGAATTGGAACGCTCGTGAATGCTTATTTTCATCGAGGTTGCCACTTGTCAGCGGGTGACAACGCAGAAGGGAAGCGCAGAAAGGTCCCATAAGCCTCACGGGAGGCCGTGACTTAAGTAGGCATCTTAACCACTGTGGACAGACTGTAATGTCCAGAGTCCTGCGGTCAAACGGCGCGGTTAAAGGAACATCACTTGGCGATAAGGAGACCAAGCACGTCTTTGTTGAGGCTCTTAGGTCTTCGATGCTTGGAGGCTCAGCAAATAGAGTGTAGAGAGCAGATAGACCAAGGTACTGGGTCCTACCTAGATGAGAGGCGAAGCATCTTGATAGTTTCTAGGTCCGGAATGAGATGCCCCATACTCGGGCGCAGCTCCCCAGCCAATTGACTACCTCGGCAATCTACTGGAGAATGCGCCGCGGAGAGGTTGGCACTCTGGACATAAACGCAGGCTTTCTTTCGTTGACCAGCTGGTCACCCCTCAGTTGCTCCGTGAGAGGCGCAAGGTGCATTCCGAGCTGGCCGTCTGCATAACCAAGCATGAACATGAAACTAGAGACCAGCATCTCCGAAAAGCTTTTCATTTAAGAAGCAAAACCTTCGATTTGATGGCGTCAAGAATTTTTGCGTCCTCCCAGGAAGAAAGACCCATAGGTTCGCGCCCTCAACATGAGACAGTGGCCGCATTGTAGAGCCGGGTAAATGGGCGCAGGTAGTCTGGCAGGCGGGCCGAGGAACAGCAACAGCGAAAAACGTGACTTTTTTGCTGAAGGTATTAGCCACACCAAGGTGTGCGCTCGTTAAGAAAGGGCGGTGGATGAGGAATCGTGGGCGTGACTTTAGGAGCGCTACCTTAGGTCACGACTGAATATCACGTGACCTAATCCACCCTCCGGTCTCCGCGCTTCTACGCCCATGAATCAAAGAGGTATACGTGGGCAATTATTTTGATCCCCAAAGTCTTCATGCACATGTTTTCATGCACATACCATGCGGTAAAGGGGCTTCCAGTCGCACACCAGCTCTACTATTGGCTCTACCGGCAAGTAAGCGCGCTCCTTTCGCACGAGGCTTAACTTCTTTAGGCAGATTTTGAAGCAGTTGCGCCTCGCACAAGCACCACTAGGCCAGTTTGGTTGATAGAATTTGAATTTCGACGCGAGTTCAACATGGATTCAAGGGCTGGGCGACTGCGGTCAATTGAACCAACGGAGATCCTTCGCGGACGAAACGCTCGGACCGCCAACGCCGAGGCTGCCCGTCTTGTCCGAGGCGGTCTCCTTCATCTCCATCACGCATCCGCCTTGTCCGACCCATCTTCATCAACTCTACCCGCATTTCGTACATGCAACCATGTCTGCTAGAAGCGAGTCTCGCGACAATTCGCCGGATGCCTCGCTTGACAAGCGCGCCAGCAAGAAGCGGAAAGTGTTATCATGTTACGCCTGTCGCAGCCGGAAGATGAAATGCGACCGCATCTATCCTGTCTGTGGTCGATGCCAGAAGACTGGACGAGCCGATCAATGCACTTATGACCCGCGTCTTCTTGAAGAATTGCCGGTAAATGGAAGCGGCCATGGCGACGGCCCATCGAGCTACGCCCTACCGGATCACGATTCGGCTCCCGGTTCCTCCGATGTCTTGAATTGGAAACTGCGTATGCAGGAACGCCGCATCGAGTCGATGGAGAAAAGGCTAGCTAGTCTGCACGGGGCTAAGGATGCCACCATGGACTTCCCCTCGTCTCGGTTCGATGATTTTGAACCGGACGAGCCTCATCTACGCGAGGAAAGTATGTTCAGAGGGAAGGGCTTCAAAACGCAATTTCATGGCTCGACAAGCGCCCTCAGCTCTTTGGCCACGGTGCGTACCTTCAATGTATCCCGCAACTATAGCTGCCACTAATGCGCCGATAGTTTGGCGAGCTGCAAGCTTTCACACGCGAAGCGATCATTTCTCATGGCAACTTTAGTCGTATTCGCGAAGACTTCTCCGTCTTCAGAAATCGTAGGAAAGTCATCTTGAAAGAAAGGCGCCTCAAAATGCACGCGTCTGACGAAGAAGTCTACGCGCTTGTGCCGGAGAAGACAGTGGTCGACCGGGAGGTGGCTCTATACTTCCGAACGTGGGAAACATCTTATCGCGTCCTCCATGAGCCGACATTCTGGAAAGAATACCATTCTTTCTTTGATCGCCAAGTAGCGTCCGCAAGCTTTGCCGCCATCATCGTCTACATCGTGGCCATCACCAAATGTCTGGAGCCCAAGGATGAAAACGTCTTCGTAGGTGATAGTTCGGCTGACCGTGAGGCTGCTCTGGACTTGATCGAAACCTGCGACTCGTGGCTATTACGCCAAAATCGGAAACATCTCACCCTCCAGTACTTCCAGCTCCAATGTCTATCTATACTCGCAAAGAGAGTCAACAACCTCAAATGCAAGCAGGACTGGGTGGCATGTGGAGATCTGATGCGCCTTGCCATCTCTTCCGGTCTACATCGGAACCCTAGGCCACTGGCTATCGCACGGGTATCCGAGTACGACCGAGAACTGAGGAGACGTCTCTGGCTGACTATTGTAGAGCTAGAAGCTCAATCGTCTTTGGACTGTGGAATACAATCGTCGGTTTGCGGACTTTACTATGATGTTCAGCCTCCGGCAAACATCCCGGACGATGCATTCTCGGATGAGACGCAGCAGATACCGGCCAATCGACCAATCGACCACTTCACGTCGACTTCATATCAGAAAGTAGCCTCGAGCTCTCTACCTTTGCGTCTGCATCTTCTGCAACTCCTCAATACCCCTACCACGGAGATGCAATACTCGGACGTGCTCCACTATGATGCACAACTGACATCATTGCTGTCATCGTTGCCCGCTTGGACAGATTCTCGTGCTGCTTTGCCTTCAGCTCTTCTCGAACTACAGTTACGACAATACCTCTTAATCATGCATCGGCCATATGCTAGACTCGCAGCGAAGAACCAACATTACACCTATTCCTTCACCGCATGCATAGACAATGCGAGCGCCATCCTCGCAACGTACGAGAATCTCATTTCCAAAGGCATACTAGCACTAAACCATCTCCGAAACGATGTCTTGCGCGTCGGAGCAACACTCGCGCAGGTAGTCTACTACAATTGCCCGTCCACGGTTGCACATGACAATGGCCCATCGATGCCGACACCAGCGAGCGGGACTACCAAACAATCCAAAACAACCGTCCCGGACCTCAGGATCCCTCACATACCAACGAATAACTTCATGGCGGCGACCCTGTGTACGACCGCAATCAGTCTTCTTGAGAAAGCACGCCAGCTCTTCGAACACAAGATTACACGTTTAGGCACAGGCTATATGGAATACTGGCTCATTTGCGCCGCTCTCGGCATGATGCCAGCCACCGACCAGCCGGCTACCTCTATCTCTTCTATCATGAACACCGCACCGGACGATTTCCGATCGCGGGGCAAGAAAGCGCTTGATCGAGTGACATCGCATTGCTACCGCGTCCTTTCCATGCAGAAAGATCCAGAGAATAGTTTTGCGTCTTCGCTGCGGAACACCATCTCTGCGACTTCGCCGGTGACACCGCTTTCGAACGTCGCTATCCAATATACAGGAGCTCCAGTCGTTGATGGTGGCGACAACTCAGTACCTAGCATCATACCAGGCGCATCGGCTATGGCGGGCGCACTTGCTGAAGGGAAGACGCTGGTGGGTGATCCGTTCGGCGATTTGCAGGATATGCAATTTGATATGGGTGGTTGGGCGTATCCTGATTTTTGGACCTTTGATATGCCGGATAGTGGCTTCTGATCTCTTTGAGTTGGGCGGCCGGGGCAACACACATCACCATAATGAGTTGTTCAATCGGAAGTAATATATATGTTGCAACCAATGTATACACCGGAAGCAGTTCAGCCCTCTTGAACACCACCAATACAGACACCATGGGCTGCTTATCCCCACTCGTTTGCCTCGAAAAATTGCCCGCTATATCACAGCAAGGCGCGCAGCCCTCCTATCTGGCGATGCACCCAAGTAGTCCTATTCTCGAGCCGTGGTCTAATAGTGGGTTGGTGGTATGGGCGCTTTTAACTGGGCGGGAGCAGCAGACTGTCGGAAGTAGACTTAGCGTCTACATAGGCTATAGATAAATTCGATTTGAGAACAATGAATACCGGGGTAAGGCGAATGGAACGAGGAACATATGTGGAGGGGAAAAGATGGTGGATCGATCGGGGCCGAGGCAATTCGTTTCTTGTTTACTATAACGCTGTTAGTAGACCATTGTCCTTTTCTTATCGACGTCACTGCTGTGAGAAGACGAAATCATGTCAGAGACCCCGTAAATTTCACGCTGCACTGCCTAGATCCGGAAAATTCACTCGTTCTTCGTATAGTGAGAGAGTCCCACAAGAAATAGCGAGCTGTGTTGATCTAGGCCGGAAATCAAGGTAGCCATCTATGGGAGAGGTGGCTACCTGAGAAAGCTCATTTTGTAGCGTACAAGGGAACGATAGGAGTTGAGGCCTTGGACTTAGTACCATGGCACTACCAGCACCCTCTCCATATTGCTGTAGGTAATGGCGAATACGTGCATCAGTGTCACAAACTTGACATAGTTGACAACACAATGTCCGAGGCCGCGGCACCTCAAGACATATGATAAGGCGCTGAGCTTTGCCGCGAACTTCATCCTTCACTAACGATAGGTCTAAGACAGTATACACGATCAGTCTTTACATCGAGGCTAAGCCGTAAACGAAACCAGCACACACACAGGCCCCTGGTAGCAAGCTCATTGACTCCACTATGAGTCTCTGGTACCTTTCCTTCGAACTGGCCAGAATCACACCATCAATGGGGGGGATTGATGGAGTGTTACAGGTATTGGTGGAGGCTGTTAATCGTTGGGGTGGGTTACATACCTGGAGAAAGTGGGTATCAATGCGGCAGCCATTGTGACAAAGCTATGCGCTGCTTGCATTCGACGAGTAACGGAAGCGAGATCTTAGAGAATTTTGAGAAATGGATCTGCGAGTGGGTATTGAAGCCGAGTTGATGTAGAAATCTCAAAAGATTAAACAACCTGCAAATCCCCGCCAAAGGTGAAGCTCAATCCTTAAAATTTGAATCGGCAGGACTGACCAATGTCCCACAGCACGTGACTGAAGCAGTATATGTTCAGTCACCAAACAACAGTGACTCTCTAGCAAACGCCCCGGCGTTATAGGTATTGCACCCTTTACAGAAAACCTGTACAGCATCAGAGCATCAGCTCATCAGTCCAAAGTACTCCCAACATCCTCCACAGCTTCACAGCTCATGCCTACCAGCACTGCGTCGCTTCTGCTCCAACATCATAGCCACGAGGTCCACGACCGCAACAACAACAATTACCGCGTCGCCCAGCATACTTCTCTCGGCCGGCGGCCTGCCTTGCTGTAGGAGCTGGTTCTTCGTCGGTATCATCATCATCCTCGCAAACCTCTGGGCAGATGGCGGCGGCGAAGGCCAGTGCGCTGGCATCGGTGCGGTGGCCGTGGCCTGTTGCTACTGACGACCCACCTGATAATCCGCTGGTTTGCCGAATTTGACGACTGAGCGACTGCGATGAGCTCTTCGTAGAATCGCAGGATTGGAGAGTATAGATTGACACGACTTATGAATAATGGATAACGATACGCCTTCTGCTTCTAGCTTGGATGGCTACTTCTCTACAAAGAACTCTTCTGCACCTACTGATGTACCTGTGATGATTTCGAACCATACATGTGCGAGATCCATAAATTGCTGTGCCAATTCCGCTTGCTCTTTGGATGCGTATGCTTCAGAGAGATACCTCAGTGCGCGAGTTGTTTCGATGTTAACCATGCCCGAATTACTCAAAACCTCGAACCGGCTTCCCTCTACCTTTATGACAATGCCGAAGTTCCTTAGTAGCTTTAGAGCGTACTCAATAGTTTTTTCAACGTTCTTAACATTCCGCCACGCTTCCGTAAGAAAGAGCGTTGGATGGACGAGTGCAAGGCGAGGTAGTTTGGCGTAAGCGTCCCGCTGAATGTCTTTCGAAGATGTGTAAAGCTCTTCCAACTCTCTTAGCGCTCTTGCGATCTTTTTGATAGAAGTTACAGTCGTAGCCTTCTCACCAAAACGCATAACCATTCCCTTCATTTCCTCAAACAGTCTTCCTCTCTCTCTCCGCGCATGCTGATTGACAGCCCCATCTACCACACACAACTCGCAATCGCAATCAAAGCCCCACGTCGACCGATAATTTTCTTGACGTTTATCAATGTCGATGTCTGGAGCAATGTACTGATTCGTGATCTCATCCCCTGCTTCGATGTCGCGCGTGGCGCGCATAAAGCGAATGTCGCCGATGAAGGTACGAACGGAATTGGGGAGACATGAGTGGTTGATGTATGAACCGTGTATCCAAAAGCCGTTTCGTAGCTCTAGGTTGCTGTTTGGTGCCTGAGACAAGAGGTCTGCGGACCGTGTTGGGACAGAGAAGCAGTTGAAGCGGCGGATGAGCTCGACTCGGAATCTGCGCTGGGGTTAGCACGGCTGGTAGTAATGACCGAGAGTCAACTTACACATCCACTGGCGTATTTTCGGGCTCCTTCACCTGCCATCCTTTCTCCTTCCAATACCCGCCATCGTCCAATTCGAAGAACTCTTTCCTTAAGCTAGGATTCCACCTCAACTTCTGAACAAGCTCCTTGAATAGCCACGCCCCTGGCCTCGGTGAAGCTGTCCCATCCCCCAAACTATATAATAAGCAATCACTACTCCTATCCTGCATGAAATATCCTGGAAGAGCGAAAGCCTTCTCCGCACAAACGAGCTCACCAGCCTTGAATGCTCGTTTGGCGAACACGCCCCGGCCGTGAGACGCAGTGTCTTTGACCTCAGTATCGCAAGTGTAATTTGCAGCATCTACGTGGAGCGTGAGCGGCCCGACGTATGAAGATATTAGTGGAAAATTGTACTCCGGCGATGGTTGAGAGATACTGATGTCGAACTTGATCCGAGCGGCGAGATCCTTGAGGGCGCGTGGAATGTTTGATGAGATTTTAAGAGGATCTTCAGTGCTGTTATTGCGGAGCCAGGCTTCTGCGGTAGATGATTTTATAAGCTCTGATGATGCAAGAGATGGTGTTGAAGTGGCGTGGATGGAGATTGCGTTTGCGAGATCCTTCGCTGCTTCGTCAAGGCGCATTAGAACAATGTTAACGCCACATCTCTTTCGATAGAGGTCAATCTCGCAGACTTTGTCTTGACCTTGAGACAACATGACGAGGCCGCGATCATAGCTAGAGAACACTAATCAGTATAATCGACACAGCCGCGGGTTCAGCTGACGTTGACTATAACTTACAGCACAAGTGCTCTCCGGAAACGCTTCTTCAGAAACATCATGTCGCCCTCTTTCTTCCACTGCGTCGCGTCTTTGCCTTGATCAATCTTCTCCTTCTTATCCCATTCCTTCGGTATCAACTTTGTATCAGACCCTAGCAGCATTAAGTCCGAGGGATGGTCAACACGAACGTGGTAGCCGCCGTTCACGAGCTCACTCCAACAAGGCTGCTTGACCGCAACAACTAGACCTTCAGTAATAATAGCATCGACCATGTTATCTTCGAGGTTGCACACCGTGAGCCTTGCGACGTCTCCATTCTCGTCTTCGACAATGGTGACGGTATTGGAGTAGACGTAGGGAGATGTGATAGTTCGGAGTAGGAGAATTGCTTCAGGGTCCCTCTGATCGATGAAAAGGTCGCTGAGGTGTATCTATCGTCCACGTGAGCATCTTGCAGACATGTCGGAGCTCGGGTGCAGCCTGACCTTATTGCTGTGAGAACTATCCGTAACGGTCATTCGAGAAGGCGGATAAGGAAGAGGCAGGATAACGTTCCGAACAGGGACCTTCCCTTCGCCTAAAAGCTTCAGATGCTCTTTGTGCTTTTGGACCAGCGCTTCCCGTGATGGAGTCGACTTTGGCCGCCCTCCTTTCTGACTCCGAACATTCTTGATTAGATCTTTCAAGTGCTCTGGAACATCTTCATAGGCGTTCTGGACCCCATTTGAAAGAATCATATTCGCGTCGCGTAGATATTAGCCTCGTTGGTTCTGTTGCGGGCTCGGTGCTCGTGGGGCGATTTGGGTGTTGGCAAAGATGGCCTAACCGTGAAGCAATGCTATTGATCCGTAGAGGGAAGATGTTAGCATTAGAATGCGAATTTCGAAAGACCTATATAGATCTCTTGGGTTTTGTGGTCGTCGTGGTGCTTCATACCAGGTGGCCTTCATGCGGCTAAATGAAGCCGCACTATATCTCGCACGTGGACCCAATACCGGAACAATATACCATTCGATCCACGGCACATAGTGGCATCGTTGAAATCCGCGAGCCGGCAAGGAAGCAGATGTGTCCCGGAATTGGGGTCGGACAGCGGGCCGGAGGACAAGACATGGGGGGCACTTCTGGCAGCGACATTGAAGCTGTATGCGAGAGCAAAGCCCATTGAATTCGGGTTTGACATCGGGGTAGACCTAGACTCTGAAGACGCACAATAGTAAATGAGGTATTTGAAGATGGAGTGGTGGACGTGAGCAGAGCCAATGTTCACCGTTGGGGTGAAGCGAGGGCATCCTAGCGGTAGCGACTGACTCGCGCGCGAAGTCAAAACGGACGTCATCAAGCAAAGTATCTACACGACAGCAGCATGATTGCGAAAATGGGGCAAGTAAAGTACCATACAAAAGAATTCTTTCCATTATCAAGGGCAACCAGATCGTCAGGCGCCAAAACCCAAGTAGAAATCCTTAAGCAAGACCTGAACCGCCAACGAGACTGGGGTTGCTAAACCGAGGCTTTGTCTCTGTATCTTTGCGAACGTATGAGATTCGGTCCATTAAGTTCCGAGTGGTGAGAGTTGCCGCCGTGTAGTGTGTCTGCTCCCAAGTCGCGAAGCCGCCGTGCCCTCAAAGCCTGCTGTTACTGACATCAGCACTGACACAAACTCGACTCAGAAGAGATTTACTTACGGCTCCAGCGTCCTCTCCTTGAACTCCGCCAGGTAGTGGCGGTACCCTGCCATTCTCCTCTTTTCGTCCAGGCGCGGACGGATCGCCTCGTACTTGGCAATCTCGTGAAGGGCGTGGTCGATGGCCCGCAAGGTGCGGTTGGCATCTTTTACAGCATCGGCGACGACACCAGGCTCGTCGATGGATAGCTCTCCGTCTTTTATAGTCTCCAGGCGGAGGAGGAACTTCTCCATGCGCTGATTGGCGCGCATAAGAGCGAGCTTCTCCGGCGGGGTGGCCGGGACGCCGACGAATGCTGGGAGGAGAAAGGTTGGGAGCTCGACAGGCATTGTGGATGAACGGAGGAGGACAAGAGAAAGGTATTGGTGCTTATGAGGAAGAATATGCTGCTGGTGCTTGGGATTGTGTGGGTGCAGCATAGGCCTTCAGTGATGATAAGTTCGAGTTACGAAGCCTTAGGGGGGACTTGAAAACACTACATATCAGCTTTTATTATTCACTTGAGCTTCCTCTGCGACGGTGACGTCCTAATCAAGCTTAGCTCGTCGTCACTGCCTCAGTGTCGTCCCGGATCGTGACACCAGCCCCGAGTTATCGCGTGAACTCGATGACAAATCCCTCGCTTGCGCGCACGGAGCAGCTCGAGGGCTGTATACATACCGTCACTGCCCCCTACCTACAATCTCTGGCGCTCCAGGTAAGTCTTGTTGTTCCGTCTCCCCTTTCCCCGGTAACCCACAGTGCGCTGGCCGTTTGAGCAGGGATTTCCCTGCCCTGGCTCAGGACGTCGCGACTTAGTTTCAACACGTTTTTTCCTAGTGGAAGATTGCCACCGATATGGAGTTGCGCACAGCTTCCAACAGGCCGTCAGGCCCTGGCATATTGCTCAAAACGTACCCAGCTGCACTCCGTAGCACAGGTAAGTTTTGTTTTTCCTTCACCCCCTTTCCCATTGAATTGCAGATTCTCTTCAACGGGTCAGCAAATCCCTGTTCCGGCGCTCCAATCGCCGTGATCATTTGTTCTGAATACCCGAGATTGAGGTCTCCGCTAGACCAGCGCTTTGCTCTCCCATAGCATCGTTTCTGGAAGTAGTAAGACGGTGCCGAGATACATTTTTTTCTTTTCATCGGCCTCACAGCCTATGCTGTGGCGTTGAGGAAGAGCCATTGTTTAGACGCTCATCCCTATACACAGCGGTCGTTACCGACACCCCGCTAAATACCATTGAAGGCTATTTTCTTTTCATCAGCTTTGTCTCTTCCCATACCAAATGAATAAACAGATTATTTCGATGGTGTTCCGCTTCCCACACATACTTACTACTGGTGGCTTGCCTATCGCAATGGTACAGACTCCGCCACATATGATAACATCTGTTCCCGTTGAAGTGTGTTGGTAGAATACTCCAACATGTCGGCTGTCGTACGCTCGCGGAATTAAAACTGAACTCGCCGCCGCCGCGACTCACCATGAACCCATCAGAAGCCCAGTATCGAGTAATCCCGCGCCAGATATAAATCCACGAGCAACAATTCTTCCTTCAAATTGCTCGCTCTCCCGGACGGTTGCAAAAAGGGGATTCTGTCCAATCTCGCTGTCGGATGAAGGTCCGACGCCTCTGCGCGTCTAGGGTCTAGTATAGTAAGGAGGGCTTATGGAATCTGAAGCCGGCGTTTCGGTATTCGAAGGAAATCAAACTCACCATCACAGCGCTATGCTACCGGCACGGCATACGTGAGGTTGCCGAAAGTGCTGCTTCCACCATCCTCAGCTCGACCCCCTACATCGCGTATCATTCGAGCACATCTGCGCTGATTCTACGGTCATTGATCTACTCTGTTAGGTCTCCCAGCCATGTGGGTACCTTCCAAGTCCAAGATAAACTACAGTAACGATAGTCTCATGGCAATTTGGTCTTTGATGCAGTCGCAGAGAGTGACTGAGTGTGAAGTCCGTTCAAGTGAACTCTGTGTACGGTACTGGTACTCGTACTGGTACTCTTTACGGTCTCTGACTATAGGATGGTGACCGAGAATTGTATAAAAACGATCTTGTTGTAAATCTCAACGTGCCTCCAGTTTTTATTCATTTACCGCAATTCTCTTTTTTGCCGTGAACTGCCGCCCCGGGGTGAAAGCCATCTTACATCCGCCATCAAGTGAGTGAAACGCCACGTTAATTAACACTGTGCTACTGCGTTAGACTTATCAGTACCTTATACAGCCGCTCTCAATATTCACAGCAGACTAGAAAAGACTAGGAACACTGGGAGTAGAGCCCCAGCGAAGCGCCCCATGGATACATTAAGCCTCTCGCGCGAGCACCTAAGTGCCATTTCTACAGTCCGCCACAACTCAACTTCCAATTGAGCTGGGCGACCTGAATACTTCCCTTCTTCTCCTCTTCTACCTCCACTTTCGAACCATCGCCATTGCGCAATTCACAATTTTACCCCCCGCTTCCCATCGCTCACAATTTACGCTTTCCGTGACCACGTCATCCAATAACCGCACCGAGAAGGATAAAAAACTCTCGTAGCAAGAAGTCTTCTGACTGTGGCTGTCCTCGACCGACTCACGAGCAAGCCAATGTCACTAATGGAGCTGGCTCGTCGATAACGGAGGCAGGATCCGGCGAAGCAACTATTGAGTTACATGGCGGTAACACCGAGAAGGATGAACTCAATGACTTGGAGGACTGCGTCGAGGATTTTGCTGACACCTCTGTACCGTACACCGCTTCCCAGCCACCGCCACCACTCTCTGCCATTACGACACACTCGTCGCAAGATTCTATTATTCCTTCGCATATATCAACGATTGCAGCGTCCAACGCCGAGACCTCAACTTCACCGTGCAGCAAGGAATCAACGATCGCAAAGTCGGACAGAAAGGTGAACGCCACTGCGTCATCAAAGATCGTCGATAATCATATCGGTACAAAAGAGTGTAGCACGAAGAGGGGCAAGAAGTTGATCAAGTCGAACAAGACTAAGAGAGTGAAGAAAGAGCGAGCGGCCATGACGTACGCAGAGTTAGAGCGAGAAGACATGATTTAAAGTGTTGAGGTAAGCCTCAAGTCACATTTGTCCGTAGGCACTGCCGGCGCTGGTCAGCCCAATGCACAGATGCAAGAGGAGCCTTCCCCCCGGAAGATAGAATTCAGTTTAAAGTGCCAGTTTTTATCGGCGACGGCAAATCCGGCTACGGGAGCTATTATAGCGAGCTTGAATTTGAAGCGGACCCTTGCTCCCCAGAATTCTGACTTCGGACTCGTGGTGGCAGCATGAGCGCTGTGCAAATTTCCTGGACTGGCGTGTCGAAGGCCCAATCATGGAACAGAGAGACAGACAGCTCCGTTGCAACAAGTACCTTGTGTATCTCGACGAGCACGTATCTGGTAGTCCAAAGGGCGAGGAAAACCACTGCGCCTATTCGCTCAAAATCTTGGACAAGTGAGTGAAAGAATTGATGCCTGATAGCTCTTTCGTCAACGCCGAACAGTTCCGTACTTACATTGATACCATGCAGTCTCTACTGAAGATGCACCCTCATCATTTCAACGTCATGCTAGACAATGATTCGATTGTGGACTGCGACTTCTACGGATTGCTTCCCACCACCGACACCGACGAGTGCAACCGCGAGGTGCAGTCTCGGAACTTTGATGCTGACTGTTGAATGAGCTTAAAGAAGAACAACTATTGAGCGAACGTCGGCAGTCTTGATGCTGATAAACTGCGATGTACAGTTTCAGAGCCTCATTTCATGGCTGGAGTCAACTGCGAGAGCGAGCTGAGAAGGAGGAATCCGAGGCTTATCAAAATCTCCTGAAGGAGACTGGTCACGACCTGCCAATCAACAAGTACTGCATCGAACTATTGACGAATGTGAAGAAGGAGAAGCTCAAAGAGAAATACGCGAGTTCGCTTTAGACGCACTGTCATGCCAAACGCTAACAAATTACTGAAGATTTCGAATATGTGCGAACATTCACTACTGACGTGCGGCACTTCCTTCAACACGGCTTTCTTCCAGGAGAGAAAGCGAAGCCTTTCGAGAGCATGAAATTAGCTACGACGCGCATACAAAGTCCAGCGTAGACAAATTCGTGAAGGGCAGAAAGGTGAGTGTGCAAAACAGTGGCGTTGCCGTAGGACTGGGTGCACTTGTCGTCAAGGCCAATTGCCGTCCCGCTCATTCACCATGCCCCACCCCGCCAATCCCGAAAAGCAAAATAGAAGCCTCACCAGAGGCCATAATAGATGATACCCATGCCGTATCTCAGAATCGAACAAATGTTCCTCCAAAAAGCAAAAAGCGAATCCCCCCCTAGTGGGGAGAAAGCGAAAACCCCAATGCACAGGTTTTACGACTTAAGGAGATGAAAGTAAAGAAATCGGGAGACATACTTAGATCTACTGTGAGTTGTAGCTCACTGCCCACTGGGCCAGATGGCCGGCGGCTCGAAAGCCTCATTCACCGTACACTGTGGGTGAGTGTAGGTAAGGATTATGATGGAATCTCGAGTTTTTAAATATATATACTAAAGAAGTTGATTGAATAGAGCTTTTGAGTGAAGGTGGTAGACACGATTTAGCGGGGCAGTGAGCCTGCCGGCGGGCATCTGTCACTGACAACACGGGCACGCACTATTTACTTTGGCAACGCCAAACCTTCTACCTCACCGAATTCGCTTCAATAACTAACTGCACACATTGTTTTGAAACTTTTGCCTCTCTGTAACGTCCGCTCTTGATGATCATGCCACTGTCTGCTATACCAAGATTTCCAAGCTCGAGCTTTTACAGCGCCTCCTTTATCTATATTGCGTCCCTTCACCCTCGATCAGCACTACTTTGTACGTCACGAAGTCACGGAATTGCGATACCAAAGTCCCGCACTATCTATCCTTCACACACCAACCTCATCGTTTGATTTCCTATCTTTAAGCTCTCCGATGACGAGTAGCACATGTGTAATGCTTAGCATAACGTTTAGAGCACCGGCCGCGCTGGTTCCGAGGCATTCGCGAGGGCATAGGTAATAGAAGAGACAACGGCAGCAGCCCGGCGTTCAGGATGATGAGCTAACTAGAGAAGCTTTCGACTGACATCCTCGGTAGACCGGGCATCTCACATACACATGTTGGAATTTGGACGTTGAAGGTGCAAAGACAATCTTCATACGAAGAACCGCGTCGGAGAGATGTTCTCACATAACATGTTGCTGCACAACTATCTCACCATCCTCTTGACTCCACGCGTACTCTTCCCGCGATCTTGTCTAAGTGGCCACATCCGTGAAATATTCGCAGCGTTGGAACTGGTTCTGCCTCAACACACTATTGAGCAGCTGCTCCCAAACTTCATCATCCTTGATCCCTAAGGATTAAATAAAGTCAGCACCATTCCGAACCCCCTGTCCAATTCTGCAACAGCATGAGGGTACGACTTACAGCAAAAGTCTGTCGTAAATAGCATGATTTTATTATTATCCACCGTCCCGCACTGTGGTGTCACCGTCTGATTGAACTCATACACCTTCTGAACTCCACTAGTGCGATCGAAGAAGAGACTGGTGTTGGTGCAGTTGACGTATTCTTCGCCGATTTGAGTTTCCCAGAGCATGCGGCGGTTGATGTTAGGATTGCGAGGAGTTCGGCGAACAAAAGTCGCGTTGGAGGGGATGGGGAATGGTGCGGAAAGTGCTGTGGTTGTTGTTGGTGGGAGGGACACAGTACTTGTTATCAAAGTTGGAGGTACGGTTGTTGTCGGGACGGTGGTTGGGGATGGAAAGGGATCTGCTGAGGTTGTTGATTCTGGCAGATGATCTGACGCTTTGAGGTAGGGTTCAATGGGTCCGCAGTCGTCAAGGTCACTCTCATCTGCGGTTTCGATAAGCTTCCCGCTTCTTTTGTTTCGAGAGCAAGATCGGGGCGTTACGTACCACGCACACGATTGAGGGTCGTCTCATGCACGTAGCAGTTGCTTGTTGTCTTGTACCACTTGCTGTTTTCCGAATGACACTATTAGCATCAATTCTCGAGGTTACAGTAGCCGGATTAAAAGACACAAAACCTACGCTTTTCCAACCAGAGTGGAGCGAAATCCATCAACACCCCGTGCATTACGTTGCGTGATATTTGGCATTACACAGGTCAGCTCTAGGTCAATATCGTACTTGTAGCGCTTGATTGGAGTTCCGTCGATGTATGGTGCAAGATAGCATTCGGAGTAGTATTTTAAGTGCCCCCTTGCGTGGGTCCATTCGGGCTCGATGTAGCCGCAGAAGGGCAGGTCTTCTGTGTCTGTAATCCCATTATTAGCAGAGGCAGGTAATGGATCAAGGAGACGGAGTTGAGCCTACAATCTCCAGCATATTCATCAATATCGTATTGAGTAACGTAGCAGTCATCGTTCGTCTTAAGCCATGTTCTGGAAGTATCTTGTTAGTGTTGGAGTTTTGTTTCAAGCTGAACTGGAACTTACGTATCGCCAACAATTTCAGTTCCTTCCGCCCAGCATGTAAGATTCATACTTGGATTCGCATTATCGTAGATTTTCTTATTCGGGCACAGACTGTAGGGACAGGTTTTGCATTCCGTATCCGTCGTGATTTGATTTGGAATATCGGCGATCGCAAGTCGAGCAAGCACAAGTCCGATCAAAAAGATGAAAAACATGGTGTTTTGGATAACTATTTTTAGTAGCAAATAGTTAAGATTGATATGTAGTAATGGCCGTGGTTGGTGAACTTTTATATACTAGGATACCGAAGGATACATCTCCGAATGTGGACACAGATGCGCTCCTAGAATTGCAAGAGTTGTTCGCACGAGAGGAGTAGATCTTTAATATACAGTATAATTAAGGCGGTTACATATGCAAGATGTTGCGCGGTTCGTATTTAACCTAATTGGATCGATGCAGCTTACTCCCGTATCCGGCGCGCTGTAAGAAAATCAATCTCGCAGCCACCACGAACGGCGTGCTTTGGTCCACGTTGATATTAAAGAGCATGGGAAGAAGCTGTTTTTCACCACGTGCGCTAGCATGGAGCAATCATACATATCTTCGTTTTCGCGAATGCTTCCGAAACGTGAAGTGCGATTTCAGTGTCCTTGACCTTGATGACCTTCTTAATTGCAACCCTTTCAGCATCAGCGCCAGTCTTAAGCGTATTGGTTCTACCTCAACTTTTCTGGGTCTGACCTCTTGGCACATACAGTCCCCTTGGCCGCTTTTTGCTGGGTGTTGTGCCCTTTGAGGTAGTCAGGGATGCCGATTTTCGATACAGGGCGTGGAGAATCCTGCGTATTGGCGGATGCGATGCAGTTACCTGTACCTTCAATGCTATTTTTACCACCTAGTCTACTCGGATATCCTAAAGAAGGAGAATGTTGGAAGTGCAAAGCAACCATGCAGCATCCTGGTGACCCTCCCTACCTTACCTATCCCTTTAGAGAGATATCGCCAAAATACCCGTCAACCCTCTCCCCACTATCTCCAAACAAAACATCGACCTCAGACCAACTATAGTGATACTCATCCCCACACTATCTCCTATACGGGTCGTAGAGGGACTCGCCAAGATCCCAAGTGACCCCGAGACGATGCTCCATCACCTCCTCCCGCAAAATCTCTTCCAAGCACTTCCCCTCGACAAACAAATTAAACGTCTCCATCTTGTCGTTGACAAGATCAAATTGGGCACCGCCCACCCCTAGCATCTTCTGCACCTCGTGCGCGATTGGACAACGCATCACCATCTGCTGGTACAGGGTGAATTCTTTATCGGTCATCATGTACGTGACCGTGTAGACGACGGTCGGCACAAGGAAGTCAGTCTCCGCAGTGACTTCACCACCGACGGGACAGACGGTTTCGAGGAATTGCAGGGAGGCAGAGTTCTTGGACTGGCGGGTGGAGGCGGAGTGCAAAAGACGGAGCACAGCGGTGAGCAGCTTGCGCGGCTTGCGCGGCTCGCCGAATGTACCGGCAGCGCCGACAGTGACCCCGAAAGGCGTCTTGCTACTGCTAGCGACGGCTGGGAGTGGGTTACCGCCAAATGGGAGGTGGTGTACAGGCTCCGTGAATGGAAGCTGGAAGCCTCCATCCCCGCCATTTTTGTGCTCCGTGGTTGCGGGAACCATGCTGCGGGCGGCAGCGAGGCGATCTCCAAACCCGACAGGAGGGCGACGAAAGAAGCTTCCACCCATCTTCGCAGCGCGGGAGATATCTTTGATCTCCTCTAAAGAGATCTTGTTGTTTTCGGCAGATGCGACCTTGTTGAGTTCGGTGGCGGAGGAAACGGTGTTGTTGTTCTCGATTGGGGAAGACATCTCAAGAGCCTGAGAAAGGAAGGTGCGAGACTGAGCTGGAAGATGTGCTGCGGCTTTTGCGAAAAGATAATTCGGGAAGCAATGTGAGAGAGGTCGAGGCTTTCCTGAGAGTGTCTGGTGCAGATGTGTTTGCTGTGCACGAAAGGCTGCGAGGGCGACGCTGCTAAGTGCGGAGAAAGAGATAGTGAAGACACTGTTATGGCAGTGCCGAGTAAGAGACTGGGAAAGAGAGTTTTGCTGAGACAAATTTGCGTTACTCATGTCCAGTGCAGTTAGCGTGACTGTGTCAGGTGAGAGCCACATTCACGTTTGCTTTAGGTGACTAGCTCATCGCTTCGCTAGGCGATTGTACCCTCATAATACAGCACTACTTCACAATTAGACTTTCAGCGAAGTTAGACAAACTACTAGGGGATTTATGCTTCGAAAGCGGCATATGGTAATTGTATAGCGGTACTGGACATGGTAATGGGGATGTAAGCCAACGCTACTTTGTCATCAGATAATCAGTCGGCTAAAGTCTACAAAGTTCGGGGCATATCCTTTAATAGCCGATCATGACCGTATTTAGCTATATATATATGATGTCTTAGGCTCGCTGAATATATAACTGCCAGCTAGAAGGTGCGTTTCCTCACTGCTTTTCTTTTCGCGCGATGCAAGTCAAGATGAAGATCCTTGCTATCTTGTTCGTCTTCTGTGATCTCGTATCGGCTATCCCAACATCTAAAGAAATCTCACGCCCCCAGAAAAATGCTGGTTGCGATGCACTAGTGATCTTGGATGCAAAGACCAACGTATTCCTTAACTACACGCTCCATCCGCACAGTACCTGGCGTAATATGGTATCCGGTGCGGCAGTCAAAATCGGTAACCCAGATTTGAAGGAGCAAGCTCTGAGAGCTGCGGAGCAAGGAACGTTTGCATGGATGTGCGTATTTACCGTTCAACAGCTTTGCTATGCTAAAACGATATCAGTGAGAAGCCGGAAGACATTGCTCCCCTCGAAGGCCTCTTGAAAGTCGTCCCATGTGACCAGATTTTCGGTCTTGTCCTCGCCGGCTTGCCATTCAAGAAGTGTCCTTCGGTCGGCATTCCCCCGACCAATGATTCGTGGTCATACGAGGACCTTTTTGTCAAACGTACTTACCTAACCCTCCGAAACTACGGTGGACCATGATGGCTGACATGGCGAAGCTATCGTGCGCGCTATCAAGAAATATCCAAGCGTGGCATTTGCCGTGATTGTGGAACCGGGAGTCATAGGCGAAGTCGTCACAAATTTGGATCTGAGCTCATGTGAGCCCGTCCGCCGCTTGTGGAGGCAAAACGTCCCACTCGCCTTAAAGGGCCTCGAACTGCCGAACGTCGTGACATACATGGACGCTGCGCATGGAGGCTGGCTTGGGTGGCGAGACAATCAGCGCGCCGGAGCAAAAGAGATCGTCAATGCATGGGAAAGTGCCGGCGAGTTGAAGCAATTTCGCGGGATCGCTATCAACGTCGCGAGCTACAACTCATGGTTAGTGGTTTTATATGACAAACGAGAGCCTTGAATTCCACTAATGATATTCTAGGGATATGTCACCCGGTGAGATGTTCGAAGGGGAAAACACATGTTACGATATTGAAAACCCAGCACGAAACGAACAACAATACCTCAAACTTCTGCAGAAACGTATCAGCGAACTGAACGTCGACATGCCTCTTTATGGAATCATGGACACCTCTCGAAGCGGCGTTCAGGGAATCCGCCGAAACTGGCATGACTGGTGCAATGTTGCGTTCGCAGGCTTCGGCCGGCGATTCTCTTCGGATACAAAGGACGATAACTTGGATGCTTTCGCGTGGATAAAGAATGGTGGAATAAGCGATGGCACAAGCGATGTGAACTCGCACACGTTCGACAGTAACTGCGGAGGGAACACTGCGTTCAAGTCGATGCCAGAGAAGGGAAAATTTAGTGATGAGTACTTTGAGATGCTTTTGAAGAATACACGGCCACACGAGTACAGTGAGCGTGCTGAAGTTCGACCGCGTGAGCTCGTCGGCACTCAGGTCTGTGGTCGATTGTCATCCCGCTCTTTCCTTTCAAATCTGTAGCGGTTAGCGTCTAGTAATTTGAAAGTTCACTAGTTGTGGCCGCAACACCAATGCGCATTTCCACGGCTCCGACACCACAACAACTACGCCAGTTGTTATTCCATATGCGTTGCCACCTACTCCTCCCTCATCACCGTTGTTGCAGTCACTATGCCTACCAAGGTTTGCAGAGCTAAGGAGCCGCCAAACGCGCCAAGTTCGAGCAGCTGGCCGAGTCCTGGGTTGTATAAGTGCTCGCTCACCGTCATCTAGAACCTGACCATAACAGCGACCAGAGCGTGATCAAACTACTGATCGAGAACGCGGAGCAGCAAGGACCGGGAGCTGCGGCGGCCAGTGATCGAAGGTAGGTATGTCCATTCTCCCTTGCACGCCGGCTCGCTAATTCTATTTACACCAGGCTGTTGGGCTGGTTCGCCGACTTTGCCCAAGAACACTGATCGGGTCGCCGCATGTAATGGAAGAACCTATGGCACGGCCCTGATGCTAACCGCCGACGCTACTGCATCACAGCAGTAAGGCTCGAGATACAAGCCCGTCGCGGTCGTCGCCGTTTAACATGGTTTCGCAAAGCCCTCAATCCCCGGACTCGGACCGTTGACTCGTTAGGAACGTAGCCACCACTTACAACAAAAATGATGGTTACCTTACAGTTGGTTCAGCCCACCCTTGACAGCAGTTTCGGTGGTTGGCAACGAGTAAGTCTCCCCAGCCAGTCTTTCGCGCCCGGATACTGCCACTTTCGAATCCAAAACATATTTGCCGGTCAGAACGTGGCTTCTGAGAAGGGAAGTTCAAATTTTCCGGTCTTCTTTCGGCTGCACATACCAACCTGTCACAATGGGACGGGTTTCCACGACCAGAATCTCGGTGCATACGACCACTCCACTCTCCCCATCAAGTCGAGCAGCGACCTTAGTCAGTGCCGATGACTGCAAAAAGCTACGACATGTCACCTCAAACGAGTTTAAGAAGAAGGTTGTACCCTTTTTACAGTGTTGATAATCTCTCTTGCAGTGTGCTCGTCGCGCTGTCAATTGCTGCTGACTAATAACCGGGAGATGTGATGGCGGTGCCAGAACACCCCCGAGCGGCGATGGCTCTTGAAGAAATCCAAAGGTGGGGTGAGCTGTTGCGGCATTCGTGGAGTGCTTCGCGGGGTTTAGACTTCAACTCTTAATAGTTAGAATGTGCATGCGAAGGAGGGGTGGGCCCAGTTCCTGGTGACTTATGGCCGACCGCCGAACAAGCATGAGGAAGCTGGAGCATAAGAAGGCTGGAGCATGAGATTCCCGTCTTGAGAACGTCGTATTTTTTTACTTATCTCCGCGATGATGAAGGATGCCCTGCCGCCGCAGAGCTTATCAGAGGGTGCAGCTGGCGGCGACCCGCTATTCCAACACGGCTGGGTAGCCCAGCTGGAAGCCCACATGCATGATGGAGCTACACGCTGGGATGTAGATGACTGGAAATATCCTCTAGTATGACACTCGGGCTTTTGAGGGCCAGGCATTGGGGCAGGGAGTCCGATGGGCAGAAGTAGGGCGCTCGAATGACATCCGCGAGAGTGGCAATTCCGTGGAGTCAAGCGCCGGACGAGCAGAAGCTGGCGCTCCTAGCTCTTTCTAGTGTACCTGTGTAAAAATTCTTGGGTTACTCCTTTCCTATGAGTAAAACAGACCTGATGGCTTTGAAGCGGGGTCCGCGGCTTGCAAGCAGTATCGCCGGCGATGCAGCATTGTAGACATGCAATGCAGTTATGCGTACTTGCCTGTAGATATGCACGGTACTGTCGCATATTTCTTTGTGCGAGACCTGCCGCCTCGGTTGGCCACCCAGAATCTGTCCCTCGGTGTCAATGTTTTGACGTGGCCCCGCCTTCACACACGCATCACTGCCGCCACTATCTCTTCAACACACACACTTGCGTCTATCGTGCAACCTATGCAATTCTCTTTTCTCTTACAACGAGTTCTTGTAATTTCAAACTCTGTCTCGACTGTCATTTCTGACAAACCCGCACTCAGCGGGTCGCCATCTCGAGTCGCCGCCGGCGGATCGGCGCACCACCCTCGATACTTCCACCTCCACTAACCCTTCGCTCAGAGGCAATAGTGTGGATCCACTCCTTGGAGACGGTTCAAATGGCCAGAACACTCGAAGAGCGCCCTTCAGCTGTCGTCGTTGTCGAAATTTAGAGTCAATTCCGCCGATGAGTTCGAGCTCGCATGTTCGTTGCGCAGCTGGGGCAAAAGGACAATAGCTGCTCCGACCTCTAGATAAACCAGGCAACTCGGAAGACCCCTCTGTAAGTTTCTGCTGTTGCTTGCTATTAATCTCTTCGCATCGACATACTTCACCCTGATCCGCCGGCTTCCGCTTGTCTCCCTCCTCGATCGACCGTACCGCACGACCGCCGACGACCGCCAAATGATACAAGGGGAGGACAAGCGGCAAAACATAACCATGATCTTGAATGGGGATCACTGGGCGCGGAGGAGTGGGCACAGCAGCGATGTTGTCTAGATGAAATACCAGGCGGTGGACCCAAGGGGGTACCATAACCACGATTCCGACGGAGAATCCAGTGGACGTGGAGGAAATGTTGTAAAGGTCTGATCAGGGAAACCACCGTTCCTCGCACTTACTGCACTCGTCGATGTCCTGCCGCCGATAGCTTAACGACCCCGGTCGATACGAATCTACAGGCAGGGGAAGATGTACCCAGATAACGCAATGGAAACTCCCCGGTAAGTAGAAGCGCTAAAAAAGATGGGCCGCCGAGAGGGGCAATCGAATTGACTGCAACAGGCATGTCCAAATGCGACAACCAGTTCTCTGTCCTGTAAAAGACATCCAGCTAGGCCATTTCATCGAATGGCGCTCCACATAAGGTCTCTGAGGTCTAGTTACGGCGCCTTCATATACAGATGCCGGCACGGCTTCGCCGCCGCCGATTTTTTAAGACGTCATCAACATCCTCTTGTGACAGATCGACGCGTACCATCGTTCGAGTCTAGCGAGTTGATGTGGCGACCATTTGTTCGTCGGACCCCACACTACTCTTACTACCGCACAGACAGCAGCGCAAGTAAATTATGCCACCCTCCCCCAAAAGCCACGGCAAACATCACCGGCGGAGTCTAGCCCTCGTGATGCTCTTTCAGATTACGGTCGAGAGCGGCACGCTGCACTGCTGAGGAGGTCCTGGTACAACAAACAGTCGTCGCAACAGTTCCGCCTCTCAGCAAATACTCAGCATTTCTTTGTTCGCAAGATACGACGAGGACGGCGACCCGTTGAAGATCGGTTTCTTTGTGGTCAGGTCGCGTCTTTAGGAAGGCGCGCATCGTTCGAGGGACCTGTCTGTTGCGGCTGCGCGAATAGTTCGATGACGGTGTCTGGTTTGGCGGCGCGCGCGTTTTGAGCCATCCTTCGGTACCAGCGACGGCGGGACAGCGTGATGGCGGCGACGTCTCGCATCTTGCTTCCGAGCAAAAACCCTTGGAGACAGTCTTGGACTCGCAGCAAATCATCGTGCGCCTTCAAGGAGCACCGCATGCGCGTGACCGACGTCAGCATAAGACCGCTCTTACTTGACCTCAACCTTCCAGCAACTCTTCATTTTCTCCAACACGCTACGCCACGTTCGCGCTCTTCGTCATATTCCCGTTTCTCCATCGAATTACCGCTAAGCATCCCGACTGCAGTTCCTTGATGCAGGCATCAAGTCTGCGAAGGCGACGCTTGCGGATTTGACGGCACAATAATGGGCAAATGGAGTTTGTGGCGGGCCCGCAACGGCGGTTTCTTGAGGTCCTTACATCCTGCCAGCTAGCTTCGCGGGATGGAGTTGCCATAAGCTCAGCGACGCTATCTGAACCTGGCACTAGGCGAAGCCGTTTTGTCACGGGAATGCACCGTCCAAAAGCAATGAGCTATCCGTTCGGACGGCACTGGACCTTTAGGCACCACCGATTGAGGCAGCACATCGCCGGCGGTATTGCGATTCCGGCGAAACATCCTCTTCGGTAAACACTCTCGAGCCAGGAGAGTGAACACGAAAGACACATAACCGCCTCCTTGCATGCAAGGTCTGAGTTGTGCCAGAAGACACGACAGTCGTTTCGGGCAGCAACACAGTCTCAGTCGCTCTTTGATCTTCGTCCTATTCTCATCGTCGGCCGAGGGTCATTAGCCCATCCATCAGCGCAATAGTCGGCAACACTGTCGTAAAATCCAATTCAGACTAGACACACGAACCGAGATTGGTCGACGACGCAACTAGAGCCATGAGTGTTGCGGCGAGCCCGTACATCCAGCGCGACTGCGATGTCTAAAACACCAGTATCCGGCTTTCGGTGGAACCTTGTCTTCCCAGAAACCGGTAGGAAGCTGGGTGGCCTTGTCCTCAGACTGTGCCGCGAGACAAAGTCTTCTTCAGCAACTTGAATAATGCGTACTCCATGCGAAATGGTGTGCTTCGCGCCTAGGGTGGTGCGGTTGCCGAAACCTGTGAAGACGAACGAAAGCATCAAGACTCTGCGTGTCGAGGTTGAGGCTCCGTCTCCTAGGTCCACACCGAAATCTTTAGCTGGGGACAAGTCGAAGTTGCTCCATAGGACTTCCAAACACGTAGGTCAGATACTGTGTACTGACGGAACACTTTCGCTCGTTCTGAGAGTCCCCATCGTCGTTACAATATCCAATTCTTTCGCGCAGCGGCACATCCGTTTTCTTTCATCACGCGTACAGCGCCGCCAATAATGTCACAACTCACGGCAGAAGCGCGCCGTGTTGAAGCATCGCCGCAAGACAAGACAAAAGCCGCCCAAAACTGATGCGGACGCAGGCCCATACCTCGTCCAAGCGAAGCGTCTGGTAGAGGAGCCGTGGCAGATTACACATTCCAGGGGTTGGTATTTTTCTATCCCTTGCTGCGAGGTGCGATACAAGTCGGATTTGAAATGTCATCCGCAAAGCCAGGCTCATGGTTAGGATACCGACATGGTTCAGTGTCACCGCCTTTCTCATCCTCGACCTTATCGCAAGACCAATCCCGGATCGACCGCCAGAGGACCCTAACAGACTCAAGGATTTGCATCGTAAATGCATCGCAAAGTACGCAGCGCTCGGGGTTTTCTGTGAAGATATGTTATAATCTCCGGACGAGAAGAAGGTTCCTTTAGGCCGAAAGCGCGACATCACCCGTGCTGATGAAGACACACCAAGACTTATGATGCAAGGCGAGAAGCCATACGCCTGATTACAATGTCTCCCAGGTCTTCCGGTGTGTCGGGATAGGATTATGTGTCTTAAGTCCGGAATCGGCGTGCCTTCGCGTAGGCGAACCAGGTCTACATTTCTGCAACCGCATCTTCAAAACCCGAATTCAGTTTGGGGCCGTTGTGGCCCTAGCCTGAACCACTAGTACATCGTCAGAAGTTGCGAGGCGCCCTTTTCTGAAGTGCAACGCCGCCCAAGAACAAAGAAATAGGCCGACAATGACGTTGCCTCCATGTCGCATTCCGAGTCTTTCGACGAAGGAGAACTGAACGAGGTGCGCAACAAGACGATTGCCGCAACATTGGTCCTCTCCAACTTCACGCCCTGCAGGAGATGCGTGGGATACATGAGGCAATGTGAATGTCAACCGACATTCCATATGTTCGAAATCCGACGCCTTGCCGAGTTTTGAGGCTGGAAGAAGCCTTGAAATGTCCGAGGCAGAGCACGAGCGAGCTAGCTAGAGTGGCAAGGCCGTAACTCTAAGGAGAGGGTCGACCACCTTGCGAAGAGTAAAGTGGGACGGCATGTCTACACAGTTCTGTAAGGAATGGCCTGCACCGACATCTGCTGCTATCGGGAAACAGGCCTGGATAGCGCCGATAATCGATCGGAGACCACAAGTCGAGATAACTTGCATCATGCAATCGACAGAACCTCAGAAAATGAGGAAGCGCCGGAAGAAGTAGCGAAGAGAGCTTGAGCATTTCTAACACCAAGTTACAAGTTCCAAGTTGTTGACCGCAATTCTGCAGATGGGGGTATTCCGGGATACCATTCACATCCAAACGTGCGGCCATATCTATAACAAAGACACGTCCTTGTTTGCACCTTCGGGGAACAAAGAGCCGCATGCCACAAGACTGACTGAGCGGAGGCGCAACTTGTGGTCAGTCATCTTTGGGCGTTGGGAATCCTTGCTGGGCGATGCGTGGAACTGCGGACTTGAAGACCCGTGGACTAACCGACGTTGTTCGACATGTCCGAAGCATAATCATGGGCATGGCCGCCATTCGAAATCTTCGAAACCAACGACTTCGAGACCAAGTATCCCAAGAGCGAAGAATTAGTGCTATGCGCAGCGCGACACCGTTGCGTCAATACTTCCCCATGGGATGAGACGACATATTCTTCGAAGAGCATCTGTCGTCGCGAGCAAGCGTTACGCCGTTATGGTTCGACCATGAGAGCCTGACCACACTTCGAGGCGATGGCGGTGGCGGTGGCGGTGGCGGTGGTCAAGCAAAAGCCCATGAGCATGTTATCGACTGGGTCGAGAGTGCAAGAGATTTTTGCGCTTATTCGTCATTGCATTAAACCAAGGGATGGCGGGATGTTATGAACTCGACCTGGGCGTACTCTGTGATATTGCAGAAGCGACGTCGTACCAAGAATCATCGACCGGAAGATTGGTCATCGCAGGATTAGAGACGAGATACGCGATCGAGCAGGACGCTTCCAAAATGTTCATACGTTCGGGATGGCACATTTGTACGACAGGCAGAACTTGCGGCAAATGTTCTCTATGGCGAGATCAAACGACCTTGGTCTGCTGCCACACCGGAGAGACGAGCATATCGAAGGGTCATGACGGCGGATTGGCACTGTCGAGACAATGTAAACGACAGCCTTCAAAAAAGCGTACTCAGTGGTCTCTTTCCCCATGCGAAGGTACCATTGTTGTGAAGCAGATTTTCCTCAATAGTCGGGAGACAGGTAGTATTTACTCCGTGGAGTCAGGCAAACTCCCTGCAGCAGCGTAATTGAAGGATTATTGCAGGTCGATAACGGAGTCATCCACCGGAGGTCGTGCATGCATGGATACTACATCGTACGGGGCTGTTCGAAGCATGCGGAAAATAATTCAGATGAGATGTGGTGCTGTTGAGGGAAGCTCGTGAAGGGAGCTGGGACGGCACGGATGCTGAAGTCTACTGCAACACATTAGCGCCAACGTTTATTCCGGGAATGAACTCAAAGAGAGCCTCGGGTCAAAAATGACGCCAGACTGCATCATCGGACGATATTCTGGGTGTGACTACCGTCCGTCGAGCCAAAACGATTTCGATGTCGGCTGGAGTGCCTGCGCGAACTCAAATTAGCAGGTATCGAAGTCATAAAGGTCGACGTACCTGCACCGAAGACACCATGGATCGCTGTGCGTGCTCACCGGTCAAGAAAGGCTGGGAAAGCGGCGATCATAGGACAGTATAATTTGCCTCCCATGTCGGGCGGCATGTCGTTGTGTCATGTGGTGGACACCGGAACCTGTAGGGACACGTATCAAAACCCTCCAGAGGTAACGCCACAACTCACAGGTCACATCTATCTTGCTGGCGATGGTCTTTGTCAGCGTTGGTATGGCAGGGAATGCCAAATTCGTCAAATGAACGACGTCAGAAGATGAACACTGAGAAGTGACTACCGAGCGGCCAACGCAAGCCTTACCGACCACCATTACCTACATTCTCGCAGGTAGCCAAACATATCCATACAGGTTGAGTATTAGCACAACCGATGTCGTTCGCAAGCGGCATTGGTGTTAGTCGATGAGAGAAAACATCATCAGGTCGGTCATACGCAAAACTCGAAGCTGAGGAGCTGGACGAAGGCTCAACACTCATTGGAGTTGTACACATCATGCAGTTGAAGCATGTGCATAGTGACTGAATGGCTGAGCTGAATTAGCGGCACCCGAGTCTAGCGCCTCATCGAGGTCGACTAGAATCCAGTGCTAAGATTGTGAGAGGAGGTATTGGGGTGATGAAAGTTGAGAAAGGTAGAGCGAGGAAGAGCAAGGAAAGCGCAGTGAGGGTAGAAGTGTAAAGAGAGAAGAGAGAAAGAAGAAGAGAAAGAGAAGAAGAGAAAGAGAAGAAGAGCAAGAGGAGGTGAGCAAGAGGAGGTGAGCAAGAGGTGAGCAAGAGGAGATGAGAAAGATGTTAAAAAAGGGCCTCGAAAGAGATGGGGACGACGAAGACCGCAAGCGAACGAAAGGGATGAGACCAAGAAGACACATCGAAGAGACGGGAGAGAAATCGGAACCCCAAGCCTGAGAGTCGACAGTTGAAAAGGCATCCATGTCGAAAAGATCCGGAGAGAGCTGCATGGCTGCAACGCTAAGTCGAAAGAGCGAGCATTCGCGTTCATGTTCCCGTCATGTTGAGGTGGTGGGAGGGGTGAAGCTCATACCCATCACACCGCACCATCCATCACCACCTACCCAAGACCGATCAATCTCCAGCAGCTAAGTATTCTTGGAGATTGAATGCGTAGTGAGGATACACCACGACACCTCGCCCCAGATCACAGTCACTTGTACAGAGCGGTAGCTTCGCTTTGCTACCGCAGACCAGCGGGTCAAGTGATTCAGCCGAAGCGTCGCAACACAGGACCCCATTCCAGTGAAGCTTTGCGTTATGACACGACGACCCACACGGTGTGGTGACGTATCCGCACAACTATCACAGGGTCGACCACACAAGGGTCTTTTGGTCAACAGTGAGATCTCCGGGGTTCAGCAAGAAGGGCATAAACTCTGGATTCCATGGGTCCATAGGTGCCTATCTGGTATCGAGACGATCAGTATCGGTTAAGTGGCTTTGGAGACGCCCAAAGGCTTGGTGAAGTATGGAGTGTATGAGACTCGTGGGACGTGTTGACTGACGACTTGTCTCGACAAGAGGAGACGGGCAGTCGAGAGCTTGACGTAAGACGTTGGGGTTGGCAAAAGGATGTATACTTCCCGGCGTCGTAAGCCGCCTGACCTTCGTCGCCATCCCGACCCCAACTTTGGACTACAGCCCGCAGTGAGTCTAAAGGTGTCAAGCAGGAGGAGACGACAATGCGAGTTAAGCAGGTGTTTCTGTCGAGGATGTCTTGTGGCTTGTATTCTCCCATGCTGTGGCGTGGTGCATGGCTCGACGACGATGCACTATCGGCTGCGTCGAGTAGGTTTGAATATGTCCCACCAGCATTTGGGGGCAATCCGGAGTTTCAAACTTTCTGTTATGGCGCTACGCGATGTCCGAAGATAGGCCTATCTCAAGCGGCGCTATTGATCTGCTGGGCGGATCGGCTGGCGCAGAGCAAAGGGACGGTGTAGTGCCTCCGATGTCCCGCGGCGACATGTGAATGCCGCACTACCTTCATATGGTTCCGTTATACCCCTGGTATGATCTCCGCCTATTCGAGTCGAATCGTGTGTATGCGAGTACGGGGGCGAGCTTCACTCGTAAGCGTCATGGAGAATGCGAGTCGATATATGGCTAGAGAGGAGTGCTAAACGACGAGTCTGCGAGCGCGAAGAGAAGAAGAAGGCGGGAGTCGACGGTCGAGGTGGTGAATCGCGGGCGCGGTTTTGAGTCGCTGGAGAAAGGATGGCTTCCATGAAGCGCTGCCGCCAGCAGGAGAAGATTCGCAAGCGACCCTAGTCGCGTTCAGGTGTATATCGTTCCTGTTCGCATGCGTCTATGGGCTTTCAGAGGCCAATGTCTATCGACACGGAAGCTACCCAGCGTTGTCCCAGCATGCCGTTCGAGTTCATCTTAGAAACGGGGTGACGCAAGTCGCAAGGCGTTTATCCATCGGCCTCTCTGGCATTCTGAAGCTGTAGAAGATCGTCTCGAGGGTGTTGAAGGCTACCGCGTTGGTGAGGGGAGTCGATGTCGCCGCCTGGAGCTCGAGGTGCGATGCACAGAAAGTCGCCTGGCTACAGAAACGAAGTCAGTATTCAAGCGCAAGAGATCTCGTCACTATCAACACTCAGGAGGGACTTAACTTGGTCGTTAATGCGGTTCTTCTATCGCCATCAGCGGTGTGCCGGGATTCGCCGGTGTTGTCGCTGTTGACGCCGTTCGCAGATGCCCGGATGCCTCCAAAGCGCGCACCTCACCACAATGCCTTTTCAAGCGTTCTAAAGCGCGCGACGAGGTTTTCGAGCACGCCGGGAAAGCCGGGCGAGGTGTCGCATGTGTGTTGCTGCCGTGCGTGGGCGTTGTGGTGGGGGTGGGGATGGCAGCGGCGGCGAGCTCAAACCGCGCTGCAGAGCGCAAAACAACCCCGACGCGCAGAAAACCCGCCCGAAGACGTTGAGAAAGTCTTAGCTATCCAATGTCCGGTAGTCTCGGCGGCATCTACGTTGGTGGTGTGGATGGTGATGTGCGGGGTGGGTTGGTGATAGGCGGGGGATTTGGACTTGGTGTTGAGGGGCGGTCGCGGTTCGATGCGAGTGTGGACGCCACCCCCGCATGCCCAAAACACCACTATTGCCGCCGATTTTCGTCTCCGGAGCTTGCCCATCTTTCCTATCAGGATCATGTTATCCCCGACCGCGTCTCATATATGGGTTCCAGAGCTGGGATGGGAATGCCGGAAGCTCCGAGCACATTCTCCTGGGCTCGGTGTTGGCGGGCAGCTCGCGCCTCAGGCTGGGGCAAGGTAGCTCGCGGCGGGAAATTGCTTAGAGAGTCTGCTGCTGCCTCCAGCATCCCCATTCAACCCTCCAACACATCTGCTAGGCTTATTGCACGAAGACGCACAGCTCCCAGATACGTCACGAACGAGCCAAACTATGTCCTACATCGAGCATCTCTCCTGCCGCGCCCGCACAACCGCAGAAACTCGCCCATGGCGAACATCTACCCCGCAAAGCAGCCCAAGCCCTCATCCCGGCATTACAACGCTTCACGGCAGAAGAGCCTTATCGCATCTCGGAGCTCAAACACCGCGCGCAGAAAGTGTATCGGGGCGCCAGACGCGTCGTCCAAGAAGCCGCGACAAGGCGCAGAACACGCGAGGAACATGACTCAAGCATATCAACCCTCTCGAGCGGTGGAGCGACTTTGATGGCCAGCGCGCCTCTCTTAGGAGCATTCAGGAGCAAGGCGGGCATCGCGATGGAACTTGAGGCGCGTGGATGCTGAGCTTCTCAATATGTGGCTGCAAATCCCGCGTCCACGTTTCTTGATCGAAGATGGCATAACGGGCAATTTGCGAGTGTGTGAAAGCGCAGCGGCAAGCACGCGGACACTGAGCATCCGAAGGGATGGTACATCAAGAAGCGCGTCGCTTGTAGACTGAGCGCGATGAATGACAACAGAGGCCGGTGCAGTATGCGGGCGTTTCAGCAACATTGAGGGGCAGCTCTGGAGCTGGATACTGGGCTTGTTTGACCGTAGTGGACAAACGTTGGGGTGGTGGTACAAAGAAAGAAATGCTCCTCCTGACCCGGCGGTCGTCTCCACACCAAAAAAAAAGGCATCGAAGCAAAGTGGGTTCAACCGGTGATCACTCCGATGCATGGCTCAACGAGCATGTCGGGGGTAGGCAGATCGGATGACGTGCATCACCTGGACTGACGCATCGCGTGCCAGTAGGTAGGAACATTGAATGCATCGCAACCCGGACTTTGCCCAAACATTCTGGTGCGGATAGAAAGGTAGCTCGAACAAATACCTCATTACCAGTAATTAGGCGTTGGGTTGGGATACCATTTCAGTCCGGGTTTTCATTTGAGTCGTAGATGGATCTAACGAGACACGAAGACAAGGTAAGTAGTGGACTTCAGTTCTCAGTCAAATATCACAAGCCCTTCTCCTTGTACACTTCATCGCCCATGTGAACTCTTGAGGATGAAACACTTGAACCTCGGATGCACTAGCGTTGCGGGGCTTTAGGACGTCACCTCGTCTATAGCACAGTATCTTATACAAATCTCTCCGCCGCTACCCCGGATTACCCACTTGGCGTGCTCTCGCCCCTTGTCGCCCCAATCTATTCCGTCTGCTCTGAGCCTCCATCACCGGCAGGTCTTCCACCCAGAGTGTGATCTAATACACCCTGGCTCCCTTTTTACCGTCACGCCGCACTTTTTTCCGCGAACCATGGCCAGCCGGTTTCTTTATATGCTGAGTTCTGCGCTCGATCTTGTCGGTGGATCTATGCGACAATCAGTAAGTTCACGTCTTGACCGGAACATTCGCGATGCGCATTTTTAAGATCTTCACGGTTTTCGCACCGCTAGCGTCCGTCGCAAGTGCCTCGCTGCAAATCGTACCAGGTGGAACATGGACAGCAGTAAGTTGATAGTCATCACGCTACAAACCCTACTAAATCGCCCATAGACCAACACCGGGAAGCACATCCAGGCGCATGGTGGTGGCATTCTCAAAGTCGATGACACTTATTACTGGCACGCGTTCCACCTCACTCTGCGCCCTGTGAAAATCTAACCCCATCATTCCAGGGTCGGCGAAGACAAAACAGACGGCACACACTTCCAAAACATCAATTGCTACAGCAGTAAAAACTTGGTGGAATGGTCCTTCGTCGGCGCCCTTCTCTCCCGCACCGGCTCCGGTGACCTCGGTCCTAATCGTGTTGTCGAGCGCCCCAAGGTCGTCTACAACAAAGCCACCCAAAAGTACGTGCTGTGGATGCACATCGATAGCAGCGATTACGGCGAGGCGAAAGCAGGTGTCGCGATCGGCGACAGCGTATGTGGCAAGTTTGAGTACAAGAGCAGTTTCCGACCTCTTGGGTTCGAAAGTCGTGATCAAGGCGTCTTCGTGGATGAGGATAATAAAGGCTATCTCCTCACTGAAGATCGCAAAAACGGCCTCCGCATTGACCTCCTCGCAGATGACTATCTCACGGTCAAGTCTGCAACCTACGTCTGGAAAGAGAAAATTGAGTCCCCCACCATCATTAAGAAGAATGGTGTCTACTTCATGTTCGGCTCCAAGCTCACAGGGTGGGATGCAAACGACAACGTTTACAGTACGGCTACTAAGCTGTCTGGACCCTGGTCAGGTTGGAAGACTTTTGCAGACTCAGGGAGTAACACATATCAGAGCCAGACGACGTATGTGCTGCCGGTGGGAAGCGGGGCGATGTACATGGGTGATCGGTGGGTCAGTTCAAATCTGATGCGGAGTACATATATCTGGCTGCCGTTGAAGCTTGAAGGAACGACGGCGAGTATGAAGAATGCGGTGAATTGGGTTGTTGATGCAAGTTCGGGGTCTATGGTACGTGATCACGATGCCGTCTCAACCTCCATCTCAAAAGTTTATGCTAACACCCTCCCCACAGACATCCGGCCCCGCAGAAAACACTTACGAAGGCGAACTCGCCACTCTTACCGGCAGCGCAAAATCTGTCGCTTGCTCGGCCTGCGCGTCCGGCAAAGCCGCCGGCTACATCGGCGGCCCCGACGGGGGCGTCGTTACCTTCTCCGACGTACAAAGCACCGCTACAACGCGTACCACGCTGCGCATCAAGTACACAAATGGGGATAAGACCCAGCGCTTCGCCGATGTAAGTGTGAATGGGGCGGCGGCACAAAGGATTGCCTTCTTGCCGACGAGTGGAGATCCGAATTCGAGTGCGGTACATGTGGATTTGAATGTGGGGGCGAATACGGTGAGGATTGCTGGGACAGGTGGGGGGGCTTGGGGGCCAGACGTGGATCGATTGATGGTGCCGAGGGAGTAGTCGGGCTATTGGTAGGTGGAAGGTTGATTTAGTTGTGTTGAGTTCTTGAGTTGCGGTGTCACGTGGTCTTAGGCGAATGGGGAAGCGGAATTACGCTAGCTGTGATCAAATTAGGCTCATCACCTCGCGCATGGGAGCAAATGGATGGCTTATAACTCGAACACTTGTTTACTCTCCAACAAGCCAACCTTTGACAAATATCACGTCTGCCTTCTGCCGTCGAACACACTTCGTCGACGCTCTCACGCCTTCATTATTGTTTGCAATCAGACCATCGCGACCACGCTCATAAGATGCCGTTCTTCTCGCTCCCCGGGGAGCTCCGCAACGCTATATACGACCAAGTCGTCTACCCCGAGAGCAGTACCATCGTGTTTGTAAGCTGCTCCAGTGCGAAGGATCTCATCGCCGCCACGGTGCTGTCTTCGCCCATCTATCGCGTCTGCCGCCAAATTCGCACCGAGGCCATACACCGTCTCCTCGCAACGAAGGAGCTGAAATTCTACGACGCACTGACGGTAATCATCTTTCTCAAGTATCTCGGCAAAGACGCACACGAAAATTTAAGAGCTATCGCTATTCAAGTAACGGAGCTGCCCTGGAAACCCTGGGCCGGGGAGCGTGTAGGGCAGAACGCCGATGTCGTTGCTACTGCCACCGCCGTCAAAGAACTGGCCGCCGAGATGTGCAAATTGACGGCTCTTTGTAAACTGGACCTTCTGTATCGGATCCAGCGTCAATCACATATACTTATATACCAAAAGCACCTAAAGGTGCAGCTTGTGGATGCGCTGAAGAGCAAGGGCGTAGACGTTACCGCGCGCAGCATCCGACTGGAAAAGACTGGAACACAGCAACTGCGCTGGACAGCACCGACGACGATGAACTAGGGTAACATATTGAGCTGTTTGAGGAACAGGTTTCATGAAACTCGTTCACTACGTAAGCGACGCGTTGCCTTTTTAATTTGGCGTCTTCTGCGGCTGCCGGATCATAATAGTGTTATAGTCTTTACCTTCTCCGCCGTACTTTGTCAGATCGAAAACGACTTCCTTAACCGCTTCGAATCCCCAACGCGTATACAATGGTTTTCCCGCTTCCGACGCCTCAAGGTACGACGGCAACTGCGCTCGATCCGCCTGGTCTGTTCCCCATTTCAACAGCATCGCCCCAGCACCCCGCCTCTGCTCTTCCGGATCCGTCACCAGCACATGTAAAACTAGTCTCTGTCAGCACAAAATCTCGACCATACCTCTACCCAGCAAATCACAAAACTTACAATAAAACGGCTTCGTCCCCATGAACTCTCTCCTCGAAGCATTCAAATGCCACAGAAAATCCTGCGCCGCCTTTCTCCCCTCCTCCTCCTTGCCCGGTACCGGCAACTGCGCCTGAATCTGCTCCTCTGTTCTTTCCTCCTCGTTAATACGCCATTTCGCACACGCAATCATCTTGCCGCCCTTCTCCGTGTCGATGACTTTCATGAATCGCGCATCGAGCTCGGTCTCAAGCTTCTTGGTGTGCTCGGCGACACGGTTGGCTATATATACTGGGGTTATGGGTAGAGGAATGAGGTAGGAGGCGATTCCGCTGTCGAAGGCGGCACATTGGATGCGCACGAAGGAGGGGAAGTCGGCAGGGGTGCAGGGGTGGACTTCCAGAGGCATGTTTGTGGTTGTGGTTGTGCTTGCGGGATGGTTGACTTCTGGAGACTCTGAGTGGGCTCTTTGGGTTTATAGGCGGCTTGAGGGCCAGGATGCGCCGCCGGAGCTGTTGCGGCATTCGGCGATCGCTGTTAATTAGCGGCATGCTTACATAGCGCCGGTCATGACTCATGCATGTATTTTTCTTGCATTTCACGAGTTGAGCCCTTTTGCTCAATCCCTTTGGCTTTCTTTAGGCGTGATCTCCATTTTGCGCCCTTTAGTGTGTTCAGGTGTGGACGATGGATCGCTTGTACTTTCCTGGTTCGGCCGCCGTCGGCTAATATCTTCGGCATGCAAAGACCGACGCCGACGCCTTCTCGTCGCAGTACACCTGCAGACAGCCGTGGACTACTTGGGAGAGAGTGTTCTGTAGCTGCCTCTACACCATTTGTTCGCTTACGTCAATCTCGCGGCTCTTACGGCCGTAGTTCTTGTCTCTCCGCGACTCTTCCGGGCGTTGTCCTTGCTTTCGGCCGCTGTCACGCATTGCACATAAACACCCCGCCTTATGAACTTTGCCTCGTAGCGGTTGAACTTATGGCATGCTCTCCAAACTCTGGTGTAGTCCCACCTCATGCCGATCAGTTTTTATCCCGTATCTTGTCCATTGCTTATAATGATTCGAGTTCTGCGCATCGGGCACCGTGAAGTTGCTGCGAAGTAGTTCGAAAGAGATTGTCTTCTGGACACGAATGCAGGCGTTCTAGAAATAGGAATGAGGCTACAGTATCGGTAAAAACGGGTATGAGCACGAGCTCGGGCGAAGGTGCGAGAGGGTCATCGATGTATAAGGCGATGCGGCGATGGTGTTCCGTGATAACGACCCCGTGCCGGTGCGGTCGCTTCTATTTTTTGCACTCCTGCAGAGGCTTGCAATCGTGTATTTTGGAAACCAAAACCGAGGGAGTGCTAAAGGGCCGAGAAGACTCTATCTCCTCGAGAAGTAAGATGTTAGCCAGCAAAGTCGGGTCGAGCTCAACGCACCGCCACGTAATCCGCTAGGTGTGCCAACCCACCTTCACCAATACTCCACCGACAGTTGCCTGCGGTTGCCATCCCAACGTTGGATCACCCGTAGCGTTTGTCTCCACCGTTATTACGCTTGTACGACCTTCTAGGCTCTCGTGTTGAGCTTGCCTCCATCACTCTCGCCCACCCTTAACGACGAACTCTTTCGACCGGCAGCCCATCCTACCACGTTCAATCGCGCACCTTGACACGTCCGCTCACCCATAGAAGCTGAAAAGGTAGCTAGTCTCCATGCTCCTAACTGTACTCTTCCATCTAACAATATTCAGCCGCCGCCATGCGAGCCTTCACCGCCCTCATCAACGTCATCGCGCTCATGATCTTCTATGCCGGCGCCGTTCTACAAGGCATTGAGCTCGATCCCTCGTTCGACTGGAACATCACTACAATGACCGTCTCCAATAGCGCTGTCTGTGGCTACGTCTTGACCGAGAAATACCTCCTCGGCGAGTGTAGCGACATAGTTGAGGGCTACACCCATCTCGCCCACCCGTATCGCAGTGCCGCGGTCTTCGCCGGATGGCGCGTTCTCTTCACTGCGTAAGTACTTCGCGCAATCTGGTCAAGCACAAAGATAGTGGCTGACGTATTTGACAGCGACATTGGCTGCGATCCCGAGAAAGGATGGTACCTCTTCGTGGACGGCCCTACCGATGGCGCGATGAACCAGGACATCAATTGTGTTGTGTGCCACCCCAATCCTCACTAACAATGGTGCAAGTTCTCCTCACACTCCTTCTGGTTGCTGTGGGCTGCTCTGATTCAATCGCCAGCGGGTTCCACCGGCATCTGTATTGTAGAGAACCTGACGAACGCCTGGACCGAATCGGCGTTCTGGTCTCTACTTTTTGTACGTGTACTGGGATAGTGCTCCTCGTGGCCGTTTCTGTACTGCACTGGAAGTGGTCCGGTGGAGCCCAAACTTGTATATCCTAGACACGCGGCGGTGAAGCATGCATTTGGCATAGTCCTCGAAACCGTAGCATGTAGCTTTAGCTTTTCCATAACTTCTAATATGCCGTGATCTTGCTGTGATGTTCAGTCGCTGTAAGCGAGCGTTCGTGTAGGCTTTCTATTACTTTTGACCGCTGTTATTCGCACATTTCTTCCCGCCGTGTTGCTCGTTTTTTGCTTATTCTTCATTCGTAGACACTTCGCTCAGGCGACATAAGAACGCAATGTTTGTATCAGCTCAAGCCATCGAGTGAATCTTGCTCGCTACAATTAATCTTGAGTCTCAGTCCTAAATTTCTAGCAGAAGCACGAGATCTCGAAGCGCATTACCGGTGCAGGCGAGCATCACCCATGACCTCGAAGATCTGCTGCTTGGATGCTTGTACATCTGTGGGAAGTTATTCTCCTTTGCAAAGCTATCTTCCCAAGAGTATCGCCCAGCTTATACGTTGGTCCATTGTTGTCGTCTCACTCACTCCACCGCAGTGAAGTGAATGCCCTGTCTGCGCACCCACACAACCACAATTTGACCACCTCTCGGCCAGCCAGATTCACAACCTCCATACCGGCTCTTAATCTAAATGGATATATATATTTAATACTCACCAAGTCCTTTCAGGAAGGTAGCACGAACCGAGCCAGTGGTCAAGGTAAGTGTGCCGAGGTGACTACCACCGCCTCTCCTTCCTTTTTGCCAAATTTTCAGAGGTGAACCGACGAGGGCGTGAAGTCGAGTCGCTTACTCGCCGCTCTGTTTGTTCTTTTGCTTCTTGTTGTTTCAGCGCGTCTACTTCTCTTTCCTAGCAACGAAGTACCGGAGCGGCGGGGTGAAGTCCTGCGTTCTTTGCCTCTGGTCTGTACTCACCGCAGCTCCTCTTACTTGAGACTCATCCGCCGCTTGTCTTCGCGCTTGACTTCGAGACTCTCGTGCAACAAGACGCTGCTTGTATAGAGCATTACCCTCCACCTTCGGTACTCCTAGATTTGGACCTCATGTTCTATTCGCTGCTCACACAAACAACATCGACCAAGAACCATTCTCACCAAATTGACCATATGAACTTTCCCTCCGAATCGCCGATATCTCATACCAACTCTTCTGTAGATATTCTTAACCCAGTCCGACACTTTACACATGCTCGAAGCCCACCCTCACGTCGTCACCCAAAACCTCTCCCAGAATTACGCCACTGGGCAAGACTCTAGCACCTCATTGAACACTGCGCTTGTCTTCGGTTTTATGACAACGCGAAGCACATTGCAACAGCGGGTCGCACCCGCACGCACGTTTCAATCAGGTTTTGCGGATTTGGCGAGTCACATTGTCTCGGTCTGTAGTTGAGGTCGTAGTTCGGTTGGGAGTGCAAGTTCCTTGGTACTATATCGCCAACTTCGGCAGTACCAATCTAGCGGATATGGAACTCTCAGCGGGATATTGCAGATGCAAGAGGCAGTTGGTAGACTTGGCATAGACAGTAGGCTACGTATGAGAAACGCACAACAAAAAAAAACTAGAAGCTAAGAATGGGGTAGGGGTATAGCTGATGGACTGAAGTAGCTGGCGAGGGGAAAGAAAAACAGGAAGTAATGCGTATGAAACAAATGGAAAGATAAAGTTTCAAGCATAACACTCAGAGACTCATATAGACATGGCACCCCTCAGACCACACACGTCTCTCCCTCACCATTACATTCTGTTACCCTTCCCCTGCAGAATCTCCTTCGCCTCCAGCACCTCATAAAGTGTCAAAGCCGGCACATTCGTCACCGGGTCTACCGCACGCATACTAGGCCCAAGCGGTTCACGTCCATGTCTGCGTAGATTGCTGGTCATCATACCCTGCATGCGCGCCTTTTCCTTCAGCGCGACCTCGTAAGCTTTAGCAGGATCCGTCGCCCGCATGTAGTGGTAGGCACCTTGCTGGAGCGCGAGCTGATCCACACCGGCGGTGGCGTGACTGCGGTCCGCGCTGGTGAAGGAACTCAACCCGGGGACTTGTGGCCTCTCGTGATGAAGGTGGGTGGGGAAGTCGTTGAGTATAGACGAGGCCACGCGCCGGGGCTGCAAGCTCACCGCAGATGGTGCGATAGAGAGCGCGGGGCGGTTGCGGGGGTTTGAGATGTCGGGCTGAGGATAATTGAGGGATGTTATGCCAATGGGTGGACGGCAGTGAGCATTGGGGACAGGGTATGCTGTGGAAGCCATCTGCGAAGCTCGAGAGCGGACTGATACCGGAGATCCCTGGCGTTGCATTTGCTCGGCGAAATGCATATTTTGAAGGCTCCGATTCGCGCTGACGATGCTTCCTTGTCTACTATGGACGGTACTAGCAGAAGAACGCGATCGCGGTTGCTCATCTTGCCAGACTGACTGACACATTCCGATTTGAGAGATAGGTGTGTGCACCCTGAGACTTTCAGGTGGGCTCATGTAGCTGAGGTTCGATGGGATGTGCACTTGGCTCATAGGAGCTCGCAAAGTGCTGCGGCGCGATCCCGCATCTGAGAACGTATTGCTCGCACCCATGGGCGAAAAACTGGGCGAAGGAAATCCATAAGTGGCCTGCAGATTCTGGTGTGTCAATTCTGAGATTGGGTGAAGAGTCTGCGAGCGCGTGCCGTATCGGCTGGGACCAACTGGTTGCACTTTGGGTCCCTCAAATGATGCAGGTGGCGTGGTTTGAGATGTAGAGTTAGTAAAGCCGGAATCGCCAGAGCTTGTCGGAGACATATCAATCGATTGGTAAGTTGTCCCGCCATGTGCGAACATCGATTCTTGCAAAGAGGGCGCGTGGCTCGACAGTGAAGGATGTATAGAAGCCGAGTAGCCGTATTGTAGCTGCGACGGACAGAGCTCTGGGAGGGACATGCAGTTTGCCGCTCCACTTATCATTGAAGAGCCTTGAGGACCAATATTGGGGAAATATCCATTGGATTTGGGAGCGCTGGAGGGATTGCTGTATAAGCTCTGTGGCGGACCACTGCCCCTTTCTCTCGCTATCCACTCTTGGTGTTCCAATGCAGCGCCGCCTTCATCAGCTATCATCTTCTTCACCGTCCTCTCAATGACGTTGCCGATGAGGAGCCGACAGTCGCAAGGAGGCCGATCGGTATACTTTGAGCTCTTGTCGAGCTCGACATATCCAGCACTTTTGGGAACAAGAAGCTGAAAGTCTTGCTCCCATGTGCGCAGTTCCGCACCGGTTCCAGTCCAGTAAGCGCAGGTTTCCAGTATCCATTGCGGCCATCTCCGCGCTATCTTGTTGCCTTTGTAGGTAAGAACATGATACAAGAAGTACCTCACTTCGTCTGTATCAGCACTATACGCGGGAAGTTGCCTCGGTGCGGTTGATTGTTCTTCCACATCCTTCGTGCTGGTCGGCAATGTGAACCTGTCCTTCCGGCTCTCTTCATCCCGGTTGGTAGTTCGCAGAGTGTGAGATGAGCCTGGTCGGGAAAATGGATTCCGGATCCAGTGCAGCATTGCGGATTGTGTTGAGGAAGTGTTTCCAACCGATTTGTTCAGGCCTCTCAAACAAGTCTGAGAAGCAAGTGCACTCAAGACTGTAGCCAAAGAGCTCGCAGTAGACAGATTGCGAATTGCAGAAACGATGAGCAGAAAGCGCGATAAACGCACAACCAGCGAGGTAGAGTATCAACTAGCAACGGGGGTATCTTGGGCTAAGGAGCAGGCGACAGCAGTGCATCCTGGGAAACACGCCGTGATGGGCATATGAATCCGGCACACAGAGGGGTACTTCCCCAATGCCCATCTATTGAGGGATCGCCCCGAAATTCGCAAGTGCCGTCTCGTTTGCGCGGATTTGCATTGGTCTGCCATTTCCGCCGGAATGGTAAACATATCGTTATCGTCGCAAAAGTTCTGGTACTCAACGTTTTGTTGAGTGGTTGATGCACCAATCCAACACGTGCTAATGTCACTCCTCATCCAACCACAGTTGTTGTGGTTCGCTGTATGCTCTGGCAGCAGTCATATGAGTCGATTCTGTCCGTCGAAAGTGCGCGAGAAATAATAGTACGGAATTTTAGCGTTCCTCATTCATGAAAGCGTCCCAGGCAAAGGTCAAGTGGATCAGTCATGACGATGCGGACTCTGAAACGACGGCGTGGGATTGTCGGTGCAAGGACAACGTGTTGGGTGCAGTTGTTTCGTGTGCAGTGATCGCGACATGGAGGGTTCGAGGCGCCTCACTGGCCGAACGCGAAGACACCAAAGCAAACTTCGTCCACGAGTCTGGTCACCATCGAGGACACGACTGCTTGGAAGTTTCATACATCAAGTTTTGATCTCATTCTGCGCCTATCGAGATTAAATTTAGAGCGTATATCTGAATTGTGGATTCTTCTTGTCTGTCAGGTCATCATCGTATGCGTGTTCAAAAGCTTCCAGGGTGCCCGAATTATCGCGTTTTCGGTTCTCCCAGATACAGACATAACGGTATACGATGGAGAGCCCTGATGCGATAATCGCCGTGATGAGCACCGCAATGAAGCCGGGCGCGTAGCCAGGGGCGTCTTCGGGCTTGAACAGAAGTGGACCGACGAAGTTGCCTGGAGATTTTCGTTAGCTTTCTTACATAGCAGCAAGAAACTGGGGTTCGTTACCAAAACAATATCCGACAAAGATGCCAGAAGACGTGACTGAACGTTTCGTGTAGCCAGCGGTATTAGCAATCTGCAGACCCATAAGGACGGCATACCCGCCGCCGAAGGAGGCAAGGATGTAGCAAGCGAAGAGCAGTCCGCCCTTCTCGCTTCTGGGGAGCTGCCACAGGAGGATAGAGGCCAGAATGGTGCCCAGCTGACAGCCTGCAATAATCCATGTTCGAATTCGGGGAACGCGATACGCAAGGTAGGGCGCCGCAAGCTCGATGGTCCCGATCACAGCACCAGCAGGAAGTGTGAGAAGGAGAGAATTGAGACGGTTAAAGCCAAAGCCGGAAATGATGATGGGAATGAATGACGAAACGGGTCCGTTGGCAATCATCATGGTGAAGGCAGTGGCGAAGATGAGCCAGAACTTGATGTCGAGGAGCGATTCCCATACCTGCTCGACCTTAAAGTGGGTGTTCCGCACGCCAGAGTTGTTCTCTCGCATGCGAGCAACAGCAATATATCGCTCCCGGTCGTCGAAGCCTTTGGCGCGAATGGGATCCGGAGGCATGAAGTAGTAGATGACTATCGCCCAGAGGATGGTTATGATGCCGGCGACGAGGTACATGTACTGCCAGCTGTTGAGACCGCCGCCGCTGATATGGCCGAGTCCATAATTTATGAGAGGCGAGATAGCTGAGACATAGCCAGTGGCCGAGTACCAAGCACCCATTCGCAAAGCTTGCTCGCGCTTTTTGTACCAGCCACCAACGACGAGCATGAACATGGGAGATATGCCGGATTCCAGAAGTCCCAGGAAGAAACGCTGTGCGTAGAAACCCTGCCAGTTATGGCATGCCGCGGAACACATCAAGCACACACCCCAGACGGCAACGATGCCAGCTGCCACACGCTCAATGGGGTATCGCTGTGCCATGACAACGGCCGGGTAGGATCCTACGATGAAGCCAAGATAGAAGATGCTGGCGGAGAAGGAGTAGCGGTTGCCGGTGTTGAGTCCCAAATCATCTCGCAGGCCAAAGAGTGCCTGTCCACGTTAGCGAATGCTCGGAGGAAGTCGAGGGGTAGGTAAAAGTTACAGCCTGGCTCAACATGGCCTTGTCGTAGTACTGCAGACCATATGTGATAACTAGCAGAGGCAGAAGCTTGCGGTCAATCTTGGTCACGAGCTTCTTTTCGTCTTTCGGTGTCCAGGTCAAGTCGCCAGAATATCGTCCGAGAACTTTCAATGCCTCATCTTGATGTACTGTGTCGACCGTGAGGACTTGTTTGAGTTCATCCGGTGATGGTTGTGCAGCCTCCCGCTGTTCTGTCGTCTGCTTTTCGATGTCTGCCATTTCGAAGCCGCCGGGTCCAAGTGAATTGAGCTGAGCTTTCAATGCAAAGACAGAAGAAGCGTGAAGTTGGTACTGGGATGCTACATGTGGGATCGCCTTCGTAAGTAGTGGTCGGCGCATGTTTTCGGAAAAGAGCTCCCACAAGGAGCTGTCCTGCTGCTAGCCGACATGATGGCGAGTCAACCGTCGCAACTCAGCGCCAATCTTGCATGTTGTGCACACTTCCCTTGAGCACTGCAAGAATGACAGCAGCGGCTGCGTAGCCGGCAACTTCCCCGCATTCTGGACACTGCCAACGGCTTGGCCCGCGTCGACGGACGTCTTGCGAGAGCTTAGCCGATGTGCTAGCCAAGAGAAGTTGCGGAAGACGGCCGCATTACATGTATGCTGGTATGTGGAGACTCGTATAGTAGTCGTTGACGGGTTGTAGCAATCGTGCCTTGACGTCATCGGCCGTGGCACGTGGAGGAAGACGCTGGTCTCGTGTGTGCTGCAGTCGGGCTTAGGAAGAAGGCAACGCATCAGATAGACATTCGGTCCACCTTACTCACTGATGAACGTCGATGTGTGTTTGACGGGCGGTCGCAAGTCGTTGACACCGCGTCAGAAACTCGCATGAGAGGCGCGGGTGCACGTGGCCTCGCGTTGAGGGGTACCTTCCCAAACCCAGACTTTCACCAACGTCCATCTCATCTCAACGACAGCAATCCGTTCCGAAAGGGCGGTCGTTCCTGCATTCTCTAGACAGTACCGAACAATCAAAATACACATGGGATGGCTTTGCCAATGCGACGCGGTAATTCTCGGTACACATCGGCTCCGAGTGACGGTAGGCACGCGACTCGAGTCTTGTCTCTCAATCCGTCAGTGCGATGGGGACATTCGCGCAGAGCCTTCTTATGAACGAGCATTCCATGGAAGCTACAACTAATGAAACTAAGAGCAAATGCATAAAATTGACAGCAGCAATTGATAGTAGTACAGATCTTCCACGAGGTAGGAAACAAAGGCGATGCGCGCAATCCATCCCACCGCGCCTCCAATCCCCAACACCACTGCTCCACTGCCCCAGCTCAAGAACAAGCAGGAAGTGCCTTCTCGCTCGTCGCCGTCGACGCGAGCGCGACCTCCGCCTTCCTACGCCGCGTAAGCCCCGGCAGCACCTCGCCACCCGCCTTGTTCCACTTCGGCAGCTCCTCCTTGATGACCGTCAACTCGTTCTCGCCCGCATTGAGTCTCTTGATCAGAGTCGATGACTTCTCATTCCCAGTTCCGACGTTGAACGCCCACGACACCAGGGCGCCGTACATGTTCCCGTTTAGCGTGACTGCCGACGCGGTGTCGAGTGTGATGGCCTGTTGGAAGCGCTGATAACGGGGTTAGCTAGGCGCAAGAGGGGTAGGACCGGGCAGAGGGACATACTTTGGCATCGGCCATCAGGAGTTTCGTTGCTTCCGCTTCGCTGAGCGGGAATTCGTAGGGCACTTCGCTGCAGCCCTTGGTCTGGCACAGATGCCCGTAGCCGACGGTGGGAAGGCCGATCGGATCGGGCGCCGGCGACTTGACGAAGCCCTCGAATTCTTTGATGAGAACGATGGTCGCGGCGTTGATGGTGGGTCCGGTGCAGGCGCGCGCCTCCATCTCGATTGGGGACGAGAGGACTGAGGGCAGGATTGCCAGGCTGAGGACGGCGAATTTGGCGAACATTTTGATGGTGAGGAATGGTATGCTTGATGTTTCTTTCTGTGCTGCGAAGCTCTGCAATGCTGTTGATGGTCTTTTAGCAGGGCCACCACCTCATCTCTTATACTCTCCGAGCGTCGTACATTTCATCAAATTTCATCAAGACACCACCGTATTCTCGCATTCCCAACGACCTACCATCGCTTTCTATCTCCTAATAACGCCGGAGATTTTCTCATAATCTACATCCATCTTCTCCATCCGGAAAGTCATGTTTCCAAAGTACGAGCTTAGCACCGACGATCATCTCCGGCACGTTCCTGCAGGGACGGTTGGCGTGGCACGACCGACGTCAGTTTTTCAGCTTCGGACTACAAGGGTCCTGTCATTACATCATATGCTCTCGTGAAGGTTCGTATTGGGCGGAGTTGGGCCGTCGGGGTACGCCGATTTCGTGTTTCGAAACTCGTATTTGTAGGGCGATCTAGATCTGCGGCGTCCGTTGCCGAATGCAGGTACACGAGCCCCGATCACGTGTGGGGCATGGTTGGACGTACGACATAATATAGCGTGTGCAGATTGTTCTATTCTAAGAGACATCCAAGAAGCCGGTGCGGAGCGCAATCTATGGAGATCCATCGCCTAAGAAGCCGATGAAGTCACAGGCAACCTTTTGTATGGTCTTGGAGGCGCTGCGCAGGTACATGAAGTCGTACGTGCCGAAGCAGACTATCGCCGGCCCTCCAATGCATGGTGATGGCAATCTTGCCCTGCAACTACCACCCTCTACTTATTAACTTATACATATCCCTCATCATTCAGTAGCCCTCAAGACTCAGTCCGAGTCGCCTCCACATTCCCGTTGCCACAAACCAACTCCAACATGTCACGCGGAAGCGAGCTTACGCTCCTCGGAGTTCTTGCGCAGCCCCGAGCGGGGAACGTGATATTCATGTATGAAGTAGGCCTCGCTATGCTAGCACTTAAGTCAGGCAAGGCAAATTATCGTCAATCCCCTTCGTTTGACGCCTTTTAGTGTCATAGTTCACGAGCTTCTCGAGGAGTATGGTGGTGCTCGGAGTCCACGGTTATATCGTCGCCCGCTGCGATCAGGTTCGGAATGGGAGCGCTTTGGGTCTCAAAGAAGCCGACAGGTGTAGGTGGCACTGATCTTGGTGGTTGGGTGAGTTGAGGTTGAAGTGATGTTATTCTCTCTCAACTCCCCGAGCACCCTTCGAACGCGAAGCAACGTGGAACAGGCCCACCTTCATTTCACTTCACCCTAATATCAAATGAGAAAAAACTTTTCAATCCGACGCTTTCCTCTCCAAACCAGCACATCTAAACACACTCTCGGGACGAAATAAGTCGTCTCTCATCAAGGACCTCCTCAACTCCCAGCACCCACTGCTCTCCCAACAACGATGTTCCGCATGTACCCATGGCTCGTGGCTGTCGGCATAATCCTCGGCGTCGGTTTGAGCGTCGCCACCGGCTTCGCTGTCTGGGTCGTGGCGCACCTGCGTGAACGTCGGCGCCGTGTTCGCGCTCACGCTGCGGCGGCGGTTGCTGCCGAGGTGGATATCGAGTTGCAGACGCTTTGAGCGTGTATTTCTATCGTACATTTAGCTATCTGGTACGCATGCGGATTAGCAATGACAGTGGTAAAAAGTCGAATGTGCTAACGTGGGTTTCGTGAAAGCAGCTTACTGGCGACGACACCTCCACTGCATTGTAGCGATCGTATCGCCTCGCGCTCGCATGCTCTCAGCCAAGGATATTTTTCATCCCCATTCAACAATTCTACAGAATCTACAGAATCAATCGCCAAGCTTGGGTTCAAAATCCTCGTTGTCGATGGCGCTATTGCACTTGAACTTGGGAGAGGGAATACGGGTTTGGTATTGCGACGGGAAGAAATCTTAGAACCGCCCTCTTTAGAAGGTTTTTCAGGTAGTAGGCGGATTGGGAAGGCTGCCTGGGGACACCAAGGAAAAGTCTTGTTTTGGATGCTGAGTTTGCTGTGTCTGGTGCTGTGCCGTAATGAGAATGCTACTGTGATGTTGACGAAGCGGGAACGATAACTGATGCTAACTCACCTTCAATGGCACTCACGTTCTCTCTATGCTCCCCCAAGACCGGCGAAATCGTCAGTCCCGCGACTCAAATGCAGACACCGTCCCCATGAAGACGATGCCATTCGCACTATTGACCACATTCTCCCCATTAGCTCTTGCCGAGTGAGCATGCAACAACGCCGCATACCTCTGTGACCTAAGCTACGATGATTGAACACACCCAGGCGCCCATGTTTCGCCGGTCCTACAGGATACAAGCACAGAAGATTTAACATTCGGCGGCCAGGAAATCCACACGCATCCCGCGCCATCCAACGAGAATTCAAAGCCTGACCTACGCTGAGCCGATTGATCGACAAGGGCCAGCGTGTTGTTTCGCTTGTCCAACCGCTCACGCCAGACAAGGAAATGTTGCCCTGCCTTCTCCACCAGTGTGTTTCAGTATGGGAAAACGCATACGAAGTGACTAATTCTGCGCAATCTGCATGCAATCCCGACCGTCCCTCCAAATCCACGTCGCCGAGAAAACGACAAGTTGGTGTTAGAGGTATTGGTTATTGCAGTATCGGTAGTGCTAGTCAGTATACCGCTATAGGGGGAAGATGAGAGTACTGGAAACGATAGAGAAGGGGTACCGACACATGGCGAGAATGGAGATGTTTGATGGATGTACTCGGCGATTATACAATCTTGAATGGCACTTTGAAAGAAGAAAGAGAAAGAAAGCGCAGGCTTCATCCACGTTGTATTCAGACCGTAGAAATCGTCTGACGCCGCGTATGCAAGCAGGTCGAAATCGGAACACTTTCCAGCTTGTACAAAGACACAGAGGAGGGTTATGGAGAAGCCACGACCAGTACGAGTCGGACGTCATGATGATGCGTGACTTGCTGCGGAATAGAGTGAGCTTCGAGCTTTTCTACGATGGCTTCGCTGCAAACATGCTGTGGTGCAGGATGAAAGATGGTGCGTTCGGCGGCCTGAAGTCCGATCTACGAGGGCGCCAAGAGGCCCGGTTTGCGCTTGTCCAAAAGTTCACGACCGTCAACCATCAACATCCGCACACCACAACTGTCACAATGGCGCCTTCACGAGCTTACATACCTTCGAGAGCCCTCCTCCGCGCTCTATCACGACCCCTTCCCCCACGATGTCCTTTTGCGCGGCCGCTCTCGGCGCGTTTTGTCCGCAACAACGGCACCAAAGCCACCAAGCTCAACAACGAGGAGACGAAGAAGAGCTTCTCCGACGACGTGAAGCTCAAGTTCCCCAAGCATCTTGACGAACACGAAGCAGACTCGCTACCCGACGATGTCATCGACAATCCAAACCTGCCCACAATATCCTGGTACGAACAAGATCTCGACGGCGCGGGCCCCGAGCGGCTCATCTCGCGCCTTGCCACGCCTGCAGACCGCCGCAAACACAACGAGCTGAGCAAAATGCTGGAGGAGGACCTGGATAATCCCCACTACGACGATGCGCTACTCAATCGCCGGCTGCTGGACGACCTAATGACGAATCCCAACTTTGCCGATTTGACCGAAGAGCTGCAGACGCTGAAGGCGGGCATAATGACGAGGGAAGAGAGCAAGTTACTGGAAGAGGAAGCGCGGAAAGAGCAGGAGCCGCAGCTGAAGGAGCTGGAGTCATCACTGAAGATGGCCACGTACGAGTCCATACAGGAGTTGATCGATGACCCCGCGCTGGGAGACGTGAGAGACGATTTGGAGGACCTGCAGGGGAAGCTACCAGATGGGGATGACATGCAAGAACCAGAGTTTCAGGCTGCGCTGCAAAGAGTGGAGGAGAAGCTGGCCGGCAATGCAGCGTTCCAGAGGAAAATGGCAGCGCTGCAGGAACAGCAGGGTCTAGAAGAGAAACCAACTGCAGAGCTCCTCTCTGCTGAGAAAGACTTCGATACCATCGACGAAGACACTCCCATCGACTCACCAGAGGCCTTGGACAAGCTGCTCGTACAGATGAAGGAGCTGATGGGCTCCATGGGCGGCGACAAGGAGCTGGAGGCCGAGCTTGACGCCGTCATCAACGAAGACCCCTTCGCCGAGACGGATGGAGACATGGAAAAGGAGCTAGATTTTGATGAGCTATCCCAGGAGCTCACGAAGCTTGTGAAGAACTCCGTGCCCGCGGATGGATCGCCTGCGACTGACGAGAATGGCGACGTCGTCGACCCCGAGCTCGAAGCCAAGGTGGACAAGATCATGCAGGATCCGAAGCTTGTGCAAAAACTCATGTACATCAAGCAACTGATCACCGAGGAGCAGTCCAAGGCTCACGACATCACGACCATCGCCCACGAAACCGCTCCTGACCCGCTGACTCTGGAGTCCGCGCGTACGACGAGCTTGCAAGACCAAATGCGCCTCGCGAAAAGCGATCCCGAACACCTTGCTGCCATCCACCGTCTCCGCGTCGATCTCCTGCCCCCTTTCAATATTTCTCCAGCGCTCAAATCCTTCAACCAAGCCATCGAGCTTTCGTATGTTGGCGCAAACGACGACATCCGTCGCATTCTCTGGCGTGCCTATTCCAAAGCGCGGACACTGCCAACATTCCTGCAAAATCTGCCAGCCGACGCATGGGACTTGCTCTATTACTCGCAAGCGGTGACTTGGGGCAGCAACCAGAACAGGCAAAGCCATCTAAAGACGTTGCTGCACGATCTGAAGAGTGTAGGGAGGGACGGACCACCCACACATCCAAGCACCTTGGTTCGGAACTAGAGTGTCGAGCATTTTGGAATGAGAATGATCGTACAATTAGTGTAGAAGTAGCCGCGAAAGGCATGTATAATATAATGATACCCCTCTAGCCGCGACGCGCTTGACGGCGTGATATGCGTGCCTCACGCTAGAGCACTGATGCATTCCAAGCACGTCCTGTCCTTGTACACCACCAACCTTCGCATCGAAAAGCAATCCATTCACACACCATCTTTCATTCTGTGCAGAAAAACGTTATGAATCCGCAGTACGACCACCATGCGGTTTCTCTTTACATCCGCCTCCAGCCCGCCCGCTTTGGCACTCGCAAGAGCACTCGCTGCTGAGGGTCATGTAGTGTATGCCGCAGACAAGGAGCGCATCTGGGGGACTGCGCCGGCTCGGTACTCACGCGCCTATACGCACTTCTATCGTCTTGATGCTCCTTCGGATCTTATTGCATTGTGTAAGACTGTCCGAGATGAGATGGATGTGGTCATTCCGTTTGGTCATGTGCCCAGCCATATAAGAAGGACGTTGGAAGAGACGGGAGTGAACATAACCGGGAGAACACTACTCCACGATAACCTCGAGTTCTCCGACTTCGTACGCGACAACGTTCTCAGCAGAGCAGACCCACGTCCAAGTGTCGTCAAAATCCCGGCCGCATTCACGATTCATGCGCGAGCCGAGATCGCTGAGATACTGGGGCAATATCCCGAGACGACGTTCTCACTGCAGCCTGGCCCGTACTTTGATTTTGACGACGAAGATACACTGGTCGGCCTTGACTCGCCGACAGCATCAACGTCTTCGACGGCGTTCGATACATATGAGCAACAATTAGTCATCTCATGTGCTGCTTTAAGCGACGACATGGTGGGGATTATAGAAAACCTTCCTATTTCAGAAACTAGGTCGTATCGAATGGTGGAGATCATTGAAGGTGGGATCAAGTACTCAGCGCACGCTTTCGTTACTGCTGGAGAATTACGAACATTTGTTGTTACTGCGGACCGGGGAGCCAACCACGATGCCGTTATCATACCAGTTTCACAGCCACTCTTTAACATCTTCTACGAGTTCACGGGGCGATTTGTTCACGCATTGTACGATGGTCGACACGATAGCATGCTAGAGGGTCAGTTTGAACAAGATAGAAGATCATTTACTGGCCACCTATCGCTACATTTTTGCGTCAGGGACGAAATCAGAGAGAACGGCGACTTCGTCCGCAAGATCACGGCTACCAGCTGCGCCAATGAACCACATGCTAGCATCGCGCTCCTCTGTTCCACGTCTTTGGCCCGTCGCCAACTTGCTGAGGCATACATGCAGACCATCCCGTCCCGCAAGAAGTGCTTAGCTATCCTTTCCACGACGAGTACATCGTGGGGGCTCTACTCTGCTCCAACAATAGCGAATACTCTCGCTCACATTGTCACCACTTTCGCCCCCTTGGATCGAAACTGGTGGACGGGGGTGTCCCGTATAATTATTACGTGCGGTGTCAAGATCCTCTGCTTCCAAGAGGAGATGTGGGACATGCGAGACCCAGCGCCAGCCTTATGTTTGTGGCTCGGGTTATTGGCTGCGAATATTGGAAAGCGGCCGTGGCTTCGCATCGGTGGGACATTGTTGTTGAGCAAAGGGCAGCGGATGCTTTACTACTTCAGCAACTCTCGTCTGGGACGCATGATGAAGACTCTCTCTGCGATCGCGCTCTACATCTGCTACTTTTGGGTTGGTGTGTTGCTGCAGATGCGGCCTGCCTGAGCCGATAATGCTAGCGTCGAGGAAATGTCTCGACGAGGTTCATAAAGTCTCGGTACTAAGTCTCAGCACTCTCGTGTCAAACGGGAAAGCCCGCGCGTGGTGGTTTCGGATGTGTTGAGGATGCAAACCGTGGATTGGGTGGCTGTGGTTGACAACGTGTGTCTTCGTGGACGACAACCCGCTCCAGACCACAGACTCGAGACACATCGTCATCCAGCCCAAAGATATACACCATGTTTTTACAACAACCGCACCTGCGCTGTTGTGGTCTACTAATCAATCTAAAATTCGCAACTTTAATATGAGCGACCGACCAAGGAGTTGCCGCAGGAGCACGTTTTCCTCCTCGACTAGGACGCCAAACCAGGAGGCTTTCGATGCGCCACTTATTCAGCGCTCGCAAACTGTTACAGCTGTAAGTAGGACCTGCAATGTAGTCTTAAGGTCATTCCTAACGATAAGCAGCTGCTACGCCGCCCAACAATCACAGCAGAACTACACTCAACGGTCTCAACGCGACGAAGAAGAGCATTCTCCCTCCGCAGTTGTATCTCCAATACCGACTACTCGCAACTTACTCCTCCAGAATCCGGCATAACGCAATACTCCATACCGGCACAAGAGCAGTTCCTTGACGGACAAGCCACACCATCTCTGAACGGACAACGTCCAGCCATCTTGCGAACCTTCAATCGTTCACTTTCCTCTGCATCCCAATATGAAGCTGCCAATACCCCAAATATGGCGTTCATTGACCGCGAAGTCTCGAGAGCTCGGTCGAGACAACTCAACCGCGACCCCTTTGGAACTGCACAACTAGATTCATATGATACTGCTAGCGAAGATGAGGTCTCATATCTCCCGAGATCAAGATCAAGATCGAGATCAAGAAGGAAATCTAGCAACCACTCGAGTGCGACGACATGCGGAGCAAGCGAGCGCGCCCAAGAACGCAACATCACAGCGATGCTATCTGCTAGTCCTGCTCATGACGGCAGGCACCCAGCTATGCATTTCCGCCTCCCATCGTCGATCTCCCAACCGATTGAAATCTTCAGAGACGGACCGCGACGTAGTACGCCAGAGATTGTGCAGCAATCTGAGCATGGTGTTCTACGACATAGTTCACATAGTGCGCGGGTGGAAGAAAATGACTTCTTTGGCGATAGCATACCAGACGGTGACATTGTCGATCCGCGTAGCGTTTTGCAAACAGCGTCAGTTGTTCCCACAACTAACAATGGAAGCCCCGTTCGTCCCCTCACCCCGAGTCAACTTTACGTGGTCAATCCGGACCGAGCGTCTTCCTCTCGCGACGGGGAAAGCAGCCAGACAACTGCTCCATATACAGATCAGATTTCTTTGAACGATTACTTCGGCGACTCTATCTCAGCGAATATCATGCTCGAAGACCATCCTCTCCGCCGCTGTTCGACAGAACCACCTTCTCCGCCACCTAAAGACCTACGACAAATACACTCCCACGTACAAAGCGACTCCACCATCCACCCTACCTACCGTCGCCACGTCGTCGGCCCACCAAACGCAATCTACCCGCGACCGCTCCAGCGCCTCCCTTCCCTCCGTTTGAACGCCCCATATTCATTCGCAGTTACACGCTCTCACCATCATGCCCAAACTCAAACTCAGACCCTCCCCCGCCCCTCCACCCACTCAAACCGCCACCCCAACCGCTGGTACATCACTCTCTACAACTACATCCGTGTGCAACCCGCCAATTACCCGCACGACCAAACCGACCTTGAGTTCATCCGGAATCTGGAACATGATATTGCGCCATGTCACTGGCTTCTACGGTGGATACAGGTATCAGTTTGGATTGCAGTGGTGGTCGTCTGTTGTTTAAGGGTGACGAATGTTGTGGAGAGGAGTGGGGGACGGCTAGGGTTTAGGTGCTATGACCTTGTTAGTGAGCTTGGTGTGAGGAAATCTCAGTTGCAGCGCATCGACAAAGACAGGATGGAAGCGACTGGGCATGTGAATAAGACACTACCTGTAGGTGCATTTGGTAGCAAACCGGTATGCTTACTCGAGCCAATAAACGGGGCGGTGTTGCTGGCGGACGATGTTGTGACATTTGTTTTGCTGGGGTGGACGGCTTGTGGGCTTGCGATGTTGCTACAGACGCTTTGGCTAAGCGCTTGGAAGAAGGTGTTGGGGAGGAGTGGAGCTTATGGGAGTGTTACACTGGTGCTGAGATTGGTGGGACAGGTCGTAGGGTGCGGTTTAGGGGGGCTGGGGGTGCTGGGGGTGGCTTGGGGAGTGGCAAGGGTAGCATAGACGCTAGTGGAAGAGGAAAAGAGTGAGATGGAGAGTAGGACAGAAGGAGAAGTGACGGCATAACACAAACAGTAGTTTCTGAAGCTCAAACATATCAGCCTTGTAGTTTGAGACCAGTCTAGAACCAATACCGCAATCCGATGCTGGATCTGCGACAGCACCGCTGGAGATCGGGCTGATAAACAGGTCGGGTGAGACAATCCGATCCTGGATCTGGAACAGTACTGCTGGAGATCGGGCTGATAGACAGGTTGCGTGAGATGAAGTCCAGATCGTTGCTCGAGAGCTCGTTCATGTACACGAAGTCCGTAACAAACACCATCTGAGTTCTACTCACAAGACGAAGAGCTGCATACTATCAAGATGGGTACGGTTTTGACTGCAGGCTTTTGTAGTCGATACCCTCGATGGCGATCATTTTGATGGCATGGACATGCCTTCCGTGCTTGTTGTGAGTTTGAGGCTGGTAGATGCGAAACCACAAGCGTTGTGCCGGCTGGTGTAATGCTTGTCGATGATGAGGGACAACGCCGCCACAAGTCTGTCTCTCGTTTGCAACTTGCTCAAACACTATGAGCGCTGACCGCGGTCTGATACTCTGAGTTGATGCGCCTCGATAGTCCTGGGCGCTGCGTACTGGCTGCTGCGACTAGCGTAAGTGCGTGCGAAGGAAGTTGGCGATGCGCCTTTACGACCTCTCGGTTCATGCCGTCGTACCACTTGTTCAAATGAGGCGCAACGATCCCAGTGTAACCACTGAGATTTGCACCGGCGTGTCGGGGCTGTTTCCAGCACATTCTGGAAAGCCCTTTTGTGCCTTTTTCGCTTGATCTGCAGAGCGTGGGTGCAGACGTGTGCGAGCACAAAATCCCCTGGCAAGTCATTCCTTAATCCATGCGTTGAACACCTGCAATCGTGTATCATAGAAGCTAGCTTATCTGATCTTCGTCCACTGCTTGTGGGAACTATTGAACGACATGAATTTCTGGTACCTCTTGGCCTGGGCATTGACCTTGTTCTCGTGCGTTTGGTGTCTCGATCTACGTACACCGCAGAAGCCACATCCAACAATACTATTCGGGGCTCGACTTTCGTGCGGCAACGGAAACCCGCCGTCGCACTCGGTATTTCCATAGGAGGCCGGGGCGGCAATAAAATGAGAGCAGGTTCTACTACGCGTCACCTCGAAGACTTAAGATAGCAGGGCACGAGGTCGCCCTGTCTGCCTTGTCCGCCCTCCAGCCAACAGTGAAGCTCAGAGTTTTCTAGGGAAACGAGGCTGTGGTGGTTGGCGGACGGGTGACGGCGTCTAGGGTTTTGGGCGAGGAGACAACTATAGCACCAGAGATGCCTGTCGAAGTGTTAGCATATTTTTGCGGCTCTGAGTTGGGAGATGAGGACCGCGACACTTGCGATAACTTAGACGTTTCCAGTCGCCGATAAGATAGACTATGCGTTGTTCCTGGCAAGGAACTCAATCCAGGTCCAGCTCCTCATAGCCAGCCTCGGGAAAAGGCTGCGGCAATGGGAAAACCTTTTGGGTTGAGGCGAATGAGGGGCAGGAAGGAGAGGGTGCGGCGGCGAAACGAGCGGAGTAAGACACACGCTAGTCCAATTTGAGAAATCACCCTGACAAATGAAGGTAAAGGAGCAAAGAGTAGCCGGGCGTGGACCTAGAGACGGGCGGCCGAGGGGGTAAAACACTCTCAACAAATGACGTACGCAGCGGACAAAGTACACAAAACCGTGGACAAGAGCAGGAATCAAATGATGTAGAAAAAGCTGGGCATAACTATCAGACTGCCAGTAGCATGCATTTGATATGATTCATCCTACGTGGGGGTATCTTGGACCCAGAAACGCCGTGCAATGCAAAGTGGGCAACATTATCGTAACTCCTCCATGAGTCACCCTCCGGTATACCTCGAAAGGTCAAGCGTGGTGCGTGGCCAGTGTTACCTAAATATCGGAGTACAAAGTCAGAAAAACTCATTTAGAGGTATCTTAGTACGTAGTGTATTGGGAATGTGTCACACTCTCACAATCCCAACGCGCTTTGTACCCTGGAGTTATAGGTACTTACCAACCGTTTCACATGGCAAGGCACGACCATCCGCTTCATCGCAGCGGGAGGTCGAATGACATAGATGAAGAAGGGCTGGTTTGTGACAGACCGTTCTTTGTGTGAAAGGGAAGCGAGAACGAGAACGGAGGGGACGGGCTGGTCTGGTCATCCGAAACGAGGGGCTCCTCGGACTGGGGCGGGGACTCGATTTCGGTCGGCGGGGACTCGATTTCGGTCGGCGGGGACTCGATTTCGGTCGGCGGGGACTCGATTTCGGTCGGCGAAGACTCCGGGATGTAGCCAGGATCCCACCAATCCTTGGACAGTAACATGTACGGCGCTTTCTTGACACTTTTGCGAGTCTCACGATCCGCCGGAGAGGCTGCATCCTTTGCGTAACCAAGATTGTAGTAGACTGCCGCCGCATGTTCGTTGCACGTAAAAACAGTCAGCATAACCTTTGTAACACCTGCCATCCTAGCTATGCTCTCTACAGTTTGGATGAGAAAGCTAGCAATGCCCTTGCCGCGGAATTGTGCGCTGACGTGTATCTCCCATAGGTACATCAGAGTACGCTCCGGATGCGGCTCCTCATCGCAATCGAGTCGAAAAGCGGCGAAGGCGATGACATCTGTCTGGAGCGTGGGGGCAAACGTTACGTTGGTTCCAGCGGCGGCGTGGATCACGACGAACATCATCTCCGGCTTGGACAACTCTTCCACCTTATCTTTAAAGTGCCAGCCATTGCCAGATTTCTCGTAGTCAGGCTTAGACGTGTGGCCAACAATCTGGGCGAAGATCTTGAGCTCGGGTAATGACAGATGATCTGCCGTGACCAGCTCGAGGGTGACATCGACCATGTCCTCGACGGCCTTCGCAGCCCACAAGGCCTTGAGCATATCGTTGTTCCAGGCCTTCATGATGGGCGCGGGGTCATGACGCTTTGCGAACACGTCTTTCACTAAAAGCGCAGGCTCGATTAGCAAGTGTTCCGGAAATGGGATTTGCACTAGTTGTTACTTACACTTCTTTTCCGCCTGTTTCTTCCGGAACGCTCTGAAGTGCTTCTTAGCCTTCTCTGCGCGCACTTTGTTCTTCACTAGGAAGATTTCTCGCAATGTGACAGGAGGATCGAGGGCCGGACAAGCCTTCTTGATTCGTTGCGACTCGTGCCACTCCAACTTGGCGACTCCAAGGTTTGCATACTCCATTGCTGGTCTTAGCAAGTTCTCGCGCTCCTTGGGCAGCAAGCAAGAGGTGTACTTCGACTTGGAATTCTCGGATGCCGTCCAGTCGGCCTTGAAGTCTTGTTGTGCTTGCGCCTCCTCCACGGCATGGAAGGTCTGAAATGCCTCGACCTCCCCAGAAGCGTTGAACGCATCCATAGGTCCGAATGCTTTACGCACCATCTCGGAGTGCTTAGCCTTGCGAATGCGGTCACGCTCCTCTGCTTTACGTCGCATTTCCTCGATGAATCTTTCCAAGTCGTCATTCGTCTGCGCGGTGTGTTGAAGCTGCCATGCCATGGCGGCTCGCGAGATTGGGTACTGGGATGGTTGCGGGGCGGTCCAGTGCGGTTACGGCTAGAGTGGAACGCGCAGGACGCGACAGGGAAGTGGGGGTGGGGGGCGACGTGTTGTGCTGCTAGGCGGAAGGGACGTGCAGGGGCTAGCCTTACGTCAGCCAACGTCGTCTTCTATTTGCACGGCATCGTCCGCATCATCTCGTCTCATCCCATTGCATCCTGCGTATTCCAGTGTCCATCTCCTTTCTTACCCTCTGCAAGGACTCGAATCGCGTAAAGCTATGAGGGCTTTCAAGAGAGGCTACGCGACGGTTGGACAGGCGCCTTCCAGACTGCGGCTGCGAGGAAAGACGCCCTTGGATCTGGACCACTTCCTCCAGAGACAACGCGCACTGGCACTGTGGAGAGACATTTTGAGAAGCACGGCATCCATCTCAGACGTGGCAACAAGGAACGACATGCGCCAGTTCGCGCGGGCAGAGTTTGAGCAGCATAGGGACGTTACCGACCTAGGCCACATCCGGTACCTGATCTCAGTACGCCTGTTCGCACGGTCAGTGCGAGGAAAAGTGCTGATGGGATATATAGCTAGGAAAGACGCAGTTCGATACCATGAAGAACTCCTTGTTCAATTCTGGCATCCTATCCTGAGAGATTCGTGCCGAGATGCTCCTGCGAGGGTTTACGGCGGAGAACAGCAGCATACCATTTGCTCATTGCCACGTACAGTCTGCGATCCTGACGCTACGGGAACAGAGTCTATCTAAGTACCGGTCAGGCCCCATTTTCGTCAGCCAGATCGTCGACAGCACTTCTGTATCGCAGGCGCTCTCCCCAACATCGAGCGGTGCCCACGAAGGGGCGAACCATATGTCCCAAATGATGATGGATCATCAAAGGTATGCAAAGGACTGCACTGCAGATATAGTGCTCACGTATCAGCAGGACTACACGTTGCTTGCTCTGGCCACTATCACGGCGAATCATGCGTTTGTTAGGTACTTTTGGCGGGGAAGTGGGCTGGCTCAAGCGAGAAAATGTCCCCACGAACGCCCTTGGCAGGAACCGTTCTATACGACCTACCTCTCGGGCTGATCAGTATTAGCCAGTCGAGAATATCAATGATATTTTATTGTACTTGAATGTGCCCTCAGGCGGCCTCGAGCCACATCTGTTTTCGTACGCACGTTTACACCACATAAGCCCCACCTTTCTGAGTGCCTTTTGCAAAACCGCGCTATATCCACCAGTCTCAACCACTACGGTCATCAACCCACAACACAGCCACCGCTGGACATCGCGCTGTTTTTAACCGTCACCAGTTCGCTACCATAACAGGCGGTTGCATCAGCATAGCTCTATAATTGCAACACCGTCTTCGCAAACCACCCCAGGTCTCCGATGAGGTCAGTTCTGATCGTAGGCGCCGGCCCGGCCGGACTCGTTGCAGCCAAGTCGCTGCTGCAGCACAAAGATGGCGAGACGTTCAAAGTCACCATCTTCGAGGCTGCCGATCGAGTCGGTGGTATGTGGCGAGCTGTTCCGGGCGAAGCAGGCGGCAAATGCAATCCTGAGATGCGCACCAATCTCAGCCGCTTTATCGTTACGTTTCCCGATCTCGCGTGGCAGTCGGTCCCCCTAGAGAAGCCGGACTTCCTCCCACCGACAGCACCAATGGGTTCCCGGTCCGGAGCCGCGCCACCACCATTTTTGAGAACAGGTATGCAGCCCTATGCGTCTGAGACCTCGCTTCCCCAGGCTTTACCCACCGCTGCCACGACTGGAACTCTGCGCGTGCCAAACTCATCGTCAATATTCTCAAGCGTAGCCGAGGACCGCCCTCCACTGTTCCCCAAAGCTTGGGAAGTTGGCCGCTATCTCGACACATACGCGAATAAGTTTGTTCCCGTCGGTGTTGTGCAGCTGAATAGGCGAGTAACCGGCGCTGACCTGCGTACTCAATCCGACCAATCCAAGAAGTGGAAGGTCACTTCTGTCGACCAGCAGACCGAAGAGGAGCTCACTGATACATTCGATTATCTAGTGGTCGCCAGTGGATTCTTTGATCGCCCAGTTCCTAGCATCAAACCATCCAAAAACCCAGACCCTGTTTTGACTACGACAACGCATTCCTCGCAGTTCCGAGAAGTTGCCGCCCTGGGGAACAAACGCGGGAAGATTGTCGTGGTTGGAGGAGGGATCAGTGGCACCGAGGCAGCAGCGACAGCTGCTTTCCAGATCTCAAGCGCAAAGCACTCCCCTTGCCAGAAGCCAGCCTGGTCCGAGAGCATCGTGTACCATGTCTTCGACCGCCCTTTCTACACGCTGCCACGTTTCCTGCCCCTCAAACCTTACGACCTAACGAAGGAGATAGAGATCAGGTACGATTTGTCGCCGCATTTCCTCCCACTCGACCTTATCCTGTATGACCTCACCCATAGAGGCAAAGGTCCCATATACGCCTCCAATGGGGTTGCATCGATGGAGAAGGCAGCCAAAGGTCATGGGAACCTTAGGATCATGACGGGGGCTGAGCCTGGCGTTGGTTCCGACTGCGCAGAGCATGTGTATAAGGAGCAAGAAGAAATATATCCCGCCTTTGTCAGTATCTCGGACACCTACGTCGAGTTCGTCAGGTCCGGACTAATTGTCCCCGTGCGTGGTCGGGTCTTCGACATCGTGCACGATTCTACGGCGGATAGTTCCTTGGTAGAGGTCACCTCCAAAGGTGATTGGTCTTTTGAAGAGAGAGAGGTAATTGTGCTCACTGCTGTCGCCGTTTCCAGATCTAACGTGTCTATAGTCTGAGACCAGAATTGAGGACGTGGTCGGTATCGTGGAAGCCACTGGGTTCCGGGTCAATGTCGACTACCTCTCTGATGATGTCAAGCAAGCACTAAATTGGGATCCTGAATGTCGACGTGTGCCTCTAATTCTTTCTCGCGGCTCCATATTCAACCCCGCTGTGCCGAATATTGCCTTCGTTGGTTTTTACGAGGGGCCGTTTTGGGGGGTGATGGACATGCAGTCTCGCGTCGTTGCCCACATGTGGGGTACGGGTCTTGAGCCGGACGTGGGAGCAGCACTCTACGACGTGTCTGAGTCGGCATCAGTACGAGAGGCAATCAAGAGCCAGTCGCGACATGTGCCTCAGTTCTGGATGGCCGACCATGTGGGCTTGGTGGAAGAGCTGTCCCGGGCAATTGGAGTGCAGCGCGACGACTCGGCCTTTGGTGGTAAGAATACTTGGGTACAAACTGTATATGGAACATAAGCTTACTTCGTACTTCATCTCTTAGGACAGCAAGGCCCCTACCTTTCGGCGCGTTATCAAGGTTGTGGTGTTAATGAAGATACCACCAAGATTGTGTTGGAGGTAGCGAATCTCTTCAGCAACCCAGACAAGATTGAGTCTTCAAGCCAAACTTACCACGAGTGCATCTCCGCCGCAGCATTTCGAGGCGTGCAAGGAAAATGGGACTTCACTCGGACCGTTCACCATAAATCTAAATCTGCGCCAGATACTCCGGGCGAATGGATTTGGGACGGCAAGTTCAAAGGTGAAGCGCAACTACATCCCCGGGTTGCCAGCGCCCCTGGAGCACGCGATGCTGCCGAATATTTGTACGAGGAGGAAGGTACTTGGAATCGGGTCGACGGATCGACTTACCCCGGCACGGGAGATTGCGTCTTCAATCTCGATCGCGATGTGTTCACCATCTGGACCGCAAATGGTGACGGTGGTGCGGGCCAGCTCTTCCACACCCCCGCCTTTACCGCCTCGACCGACCCCAAGCGTGGCTGGCTCGCAATGGTGTCTCACCGTGGCGAGGACGGCGGGTACAGCACCATTTACGAGTTTCAGTGCAAGGGCGTCAAGATTACTAGTTGGAGCATTGTGCACACGGTGGAGACTGATGATATGGTGTATAACCACAAGACAGTCTACCTCCGCCCAGTGCCGACTAGGTAGGGTGAATAGGCGCACAGTGGTCTTAGGTGGAAACGTTGTGTCTCTGTGGGAGTACGGCGCTTAGGTGAAATTATCGATGAACGAGTTGGGCATCGCGCATAATTAATGAGCACAGGTAACAAGCATGGGGTATACTGATGGAAAATGGCATTGGCAGTGATCAGAATGGTGGCAGCTGGAGTGCAACAAGCAAGGTGACGCATAGCCTGTTCCCCCTTTGATTGGTAAACTTCGGTCCAGTACACGACGAGAGATCAATTATCAAGCACGTTTGTCTTTCATATCAAACTGTCGCCACCCCAATCTTGTCTCGTGTTCTCTCGGCTCCAGCCAGTCTGGTACCATGCCTTGTTCTTCTTTCTCACGCTGCACAATCATTCATTAGTGTTTTGTCTCAAATAGCTTAGCGCCACATTGCTTCCTTATCGAATGAATATCTTTTGCATACTGCGATACTATCATAATGCAAGCTATCTCATTGACTTGTTACCCCAATTACTTGAGCCGACGGTTGAAAGAAGATCTCATGGCAACCACATTGACCGCTATTGCAGCGAGAAATTGCAGTAGTGGATTTTGGAGTTGCTTTTCAACGAGATTGCGAGAGATCTCGATAGTGTGTCTCGCCCTTGCGTAGCCCACTAATTCTCACCTTCTCCGCTATATCACGAATGACAACTTGATGGGGTTATGGGCCTCACTTCTTCTCTACAATTCCATCGCGCAACCGCCGCATCTTTGCTTCCGAACAAGAGCTATGTATGACGAGACTACTGCAAGGTCAGTCACACCTCGCTGCAGTGTCATTCTGCTGTATCGGAATAGAGGTCTTAATCATGTTGCATTCAATGTGATACATCGCGATACTGACGCATCGCGCCTTGTCCGCTTGCCAAGGCCTGCGAACTGACTGTTACCGGAACGCATCCCTTGCGCCCACGCAAGTCTGCTCTCGCGCCCAAATAAAAGTTCTAGTGCATTCTATTCTTGGATTATGGGCTGGGCCGGACCCATGATTTTCAGTGTTGTCCATCTGGCACGTGTTGATGGCAGGCGTGGAATGCAAATTTATTACTTCCAGCCCAGAGACCATCAACAAGCATCGCCAGCACCAAGAGGAAAAACACCGGTAACGAAAAAGGTGCGTACTTCATGTATCACTTCAGCGAGTATGTCTTAAGAGCTAGCTCCAGCGGCAATCGTTCCGACCATCTAGACCTCACAGCTGTCAACATCGCCCCACACCATGCATCACCCAACCTATCCAACGCTTTTCAACTCGCCTACTTCTTAGACACGTTACTCCGGGTGTACCCAGAAAATTCTCCGGAATGTTCGCCTCACTCAACCAGCCTCCGGCCCTAGGCCTCTATCGACTTCTCATGACGACTACGACAGTCCACGTCCACCATTGGAATGCGACTCGGTCACCGCTCAACATGCGGCTCTGTTTCGGAGTCTTCTCCTGTTCTAATCAGTGGCGCTCGTCTTCCCTAGTGGCCACAGCAGCAACAACAAAAGCCCACACACGCAGCCGCTAGCAACTCTTTCGTCCTTCGCTCACCGGCTCCTACTACATTGCTCATCACTTCCTAAATGGCAAAATCTGATGCACCACACCATCGTACCAGCAAGTTACTGCTTTCTGCGATATACGCTTGCTACACATAAGTTATGACTACACTCGGTCGTTGCGATGGACATCTGTCTTGGCTGATGAGTACTGCATCTGACCGTGCCTATTTAAGAGAGAGTAGGGAGCCACATACTATGCATAATCACAACTGTGGGAGACTTCTGGATTCACCTATACACATTCTATTCGGCTTCGTGTGAGATTTGACGGCTGTCCTTTCCAAGGCTCCGCTTTCATTTCAAACATCGATTCCTTTGGCTCGGGATAGTTTCCTATCTTCGGGCTCTTTCGAACCACCTTCATCACTCTTTCCAATATCATGTGGAGAAAAATGTTTCCGGGGTACTTCCTGCTCGTAGGAATTGTCGCTCGGGTCGTTTTGGCTGGGCCTGCGAAGAGAGACTGTCCTCAAATCAAGTGCTTCAATGCTACGAATAGCTGCGGGGTAGCTTTCGGGGAGTATGTTCATCTCGGTTCCTTGCATGTCGACGTCTATTGTTATTAACAGATATCAGCTGCTGGGATCAATGCTCTCAATCTGGAAGAGAGCTTCCTCGCTTCACAGCGCCTCCTTGCAACCCTTCGGCTGAACATGCAACGGATATGCTTATCGTGATGCGGATGGTCGGTTCTGTCACCACTTCGTTTTCGGGAATACTTTCGATGTCAGACGCCTATCCGAACATCGATTCAAACTCAGTGCCGACCACTTCGATATATGAAGTCCTACCGATCTTGAGCATCGCTGAGGCACCCTCCGTTACGGATGCATCGAGAACCACTGCTGAGCTGGAGACTGCCCCCGTTCCGACAATCGATTGCATACCTGGTATGTTGGTTTGCGTCGATTATGTTAATACCTGTGGAGGTGAGAATTATACAAAGTCTGAGTGAGTTATTTTCACACCTTCACTTCCCCACCACGTTCTTCATCTCTCAATCTCGTTCAAATTCGTAGTACTAAACAGAGATACAGATGCCACGACATTTGCGACCCCAAGGTCTACTCAGCTCCTCCATGCAATGTTACCTCACCCACACAGGAGCCCGGGTCTGACAATGATGCTACACCAATTGATACAGTGGCGGAAACAGCAACATCTACGCGAAGTAGAAAGCCCAAGATCACGAGGCCGGCTTGCGGAGATGAAGAGAAGAGCTTTTTGTGTGCACCGCTGGGGTGGTAGCGACATGATCGATAACACGTTCTACTTTTATGCTTCTTTCATCGTTGTTCGACATTGTTAGCGTTACTTACGGTATTCTTCAATTTTTACTCGGTGTAGGAGAAACTCAGCTAGCTCTTGACTTTTCCGTGTTTTCCGGGTGTATTGGATACGACGGATAGGGTGCAGACATGCACATGGGTTTCTTTATAACGGCTTCAGTATGTGAGTTCACAGTCGATCACAATATTAAGTAGCCTTTCTCCGTATATCTATACAATGTTTTTTTCGGACGATCTTCCATGCTTTTGAGATTGGAAGGCGAAGCGGGTAAAGCTAAGTGAGGAAGCTTCGACATATACAGTTCCGTGGTGGCACCTACGTTCTCTCGCAATCAAGAATCATTTTGAACCAACCAAAACATAATGTATGGTCTCCATAGCGGCATAAATACTTTGTTTGATCTTATCAGATGCTCTTGCCACTTACTCACGAATCAATGTTAGCATACGTTTTGTGGGAGAAAGGGTATGTGACGATCATTTGGATGATGCCTTCAGTGAAAATTCTACTATCATATGTTACGTGTGCAATAGGGTAGTACTAATTCCAAAACTGTCAAGAGTAACAAGAGCTCGGTGAACGCAAGCAAACAATCTCCCCTCCAAAAATACATAGCTTACCATACCGTATCCAAGCAAGTCTAGTTACCATCCTAAGACACTCGCTGGATATTCCATGTCACCCACAACCAGCTTTTCCGTCAGCCACTGTATGACCTGCACTGGGATACCAGCAGCCAAACCTCCTATACGGATGTGAGAGTCATTAGGAAACGACGCACACCAGTCTGCAGATTGGTATACAGTTCCTCTGTACCGATGATGCCGATGGCCCAGGTCGCCGTCGGTGTCACTCGCGTGCGATCCATGTTGCACATGGCGTTCGGTGGGAAGCGTAATCAATCAACGATGGTCTGGAGGTCGTCGGGAGCGACTGGGGCCTGAGGGTGCTGAGGTAGGAGAATTGGAGCGTAGAGGCCGAGATTGAGAGCCACGTTTCCGTAGCGCTGTGGCACGGGGCCTAAAGAGATAATTGTTATTATGAAAAAAATGGGGCGAGAGAAAAGATCGAGGACGCGGCAAGGTGATGGGATTGGGTGTGGGTGTTCGGGAGCGGCGGTGAAGGGGGGGCCGGGTGGTGGCGCTTGCTATGAATTGTAAGTAGTGAAATGTAGAGATGCAATAGCCAACGCCGCGTACTAACAGCGGCCGAGTATCTCTGCGGAGTGGATTTGTTTGAGCCTGTCTCCATTCTGGTCCCCGTGCCCTTCTTTTGAGTCGACAGGGTGCTCATGTTGATGGTGAATAGTGAGCTCAAGATCTTGCGCCAGGGAGGTCTTCAGAAAAAAGCAGTCGAGTTGATGCTTCTGATGGAGTTGCTCTGACTTATTTGGAGAATCTATGTTGATTGTAAAGCGGAAATCATATGAGATCGAGGGTTTGATAAAACTTTCTGAGGTTTCGAGATAATGACGCGATTCGTCAGGTGCCTGATTTGAGCGTGTCTAGAGAAAAGTGAAGTGAAATTTAGGGCTTAGATACAGCGCATGTACGATCATGTTCAAGTCATAATATCATCTTCGTATTACTCAACAATTATTACCATGCAATACTGTGCTGTGTTTCGTAAATTTAGTCTTCCTTATAGCCTTTTAGGATACGATACTGGCCTTGATAGCTTATATAGCACTGCAAGGCTTGAGGGATAGAGGTCGTTCATAGTATATTTGACTTTTATGAATATATATGCACCAAGGCGATCTCTAGGTACTTTCAGTAAACGCTAATGTATTTTTCCGTCTGAGATACCCTATTCCATTTAATGCACAAGCTCGTATAGCAAACGGCGATGCTTCAAGCACGAAGACCTCTAAGAAGGCCATTCAATATCCTTAGCTCCGAAGCGCGCCAGCAAATTGTCGCAGCACTTTCCAATGCAAACAAATGTTCGCTTGAAAATCCCAGCCCGATCATTTAATCCACTAACTCCGAATCCGAGCCCATCTTCCAGACTAAGCCGGGTCGAACAGCCTTTCCACTGAAACCAGATCCAGGAACTCCATCTCCTAAATACATACTTCACTCCTGGTGAGCCTGCTTAGTCTCTCCCGCGGAGGTGCTCGGGGGTACGCTCTGCTGATTCCTGCGGAACCAGATATCGGCGTCGGTGTTCTTGATCTGGATCACGTTACCACCGGCACCATGTGCAGCTTGCGGATTTGTCTCCGTCATCCAACGAATGAAACCCTCATGAAGTCCCAGTTCCAGGCCACGGTGGCGAATCTCCGAAGTACGCGCGAGGACGAGGTTGCCAGAGGGAGCTCGCTCGATGTTGCCGTCGCCGACGAGACGAGCAACCCACTCGCGGGTAATGATGACAGATCCATCAGCTTGACGAGCGCCGTAGTCGATATTTGCCGGGTTGCGGAGCGCGGCGACGGCGACCTCGGCGGAGACGGCGGGGACGAAGAGATATCCCGAAGGCTGTGGTGGTGGCGGGGGAGTGTCGGCAGCAGCGGAGAACGATGGCATGCCACGGTAGTAATTGTGAGCTTGAGGAGATGGCAGGGCGAAGCCATCGACACGGAGCGACACCCAGGGGTTTGCGCCGGGATTGGCGGGAGCGGAGACGGCATGCGGTAGGGGTGTTGCGGGAACGGCGAGCTGGCGCGGGTCGCCGAACCCAGAGACATCTAGGGCGTCCCAGGAGTTAGCACTCTGCGGCTTCTGGCGGCGATTGCGGTCGTGGTTGCTCTTGCGGGTGGCCATTGTGCGTTGATGGAGAATGGAAAAGAACTGAATTGGAGGAAAAGGTACGATATAATTTGCAGAAGTGGAAATTGCGCTAGTAATAGAGTGTAATGAACAGAAAGAGCGTATTCACGTCATCAGTGAAGGGGGTTTGTCGCCGGAGCAAGTCAGTGAGCGCGGGTCACTTCGGGTGGTAATTTTCGCGCCGAGTCATCACAACAAGCGTTTCTTTCAAATCAACGTCAATGTGGACCATATATGTAGCCCCAAATCTTGAAATGCTATAGTATGTATCCAAAAATAATGCTTGGCTCAGCCTACAGGTGCATACCATTAAGTAGCAAGAAAACAATGTAACACGATAACGCACTGAGCACACTGCAAGAAGTTTGCACCGTGGATTGAACCACGTGCCCCCAAAAAAAAGTTAGGCCTTATGGCGGTGATGAAGCTATATAATAAAATGGAAACAATGAAATGATAATTCGTGTCTTACCTTTGATAGATGGACCAAGCGAGCTTGGTTTCTTGATTGTTTTGAATTGATATAAGAAGGTCCTGTCAAATAGAATATATACGACAAGAACAAATGCAGGCTGCAAAAAAGGTAGTGTGCGAAGCCACTTGAAAAGCGGAGCTCTTTATGGCAGTGACAATGGTAGTGACAGTAGTTAACCGTACGCTTCACTCTTAAGCATGTGAAGAATGCCACCTTGAAACATCACAGCAATTAGAGACTCGGACACTACTTGATCACAATATCTCATCATGTTTGTAGCTTAAGCCTTAAGCTTGCAGACGTTGTCTTTTTTTCTTCTTTTTATAGAACAACCTGCCTTTTATCGTTACGTAAAGGCTCCAACTCCCTAAGGTATGCTTTACAGGCTTTGCGTTAGAGGATCAAGATACACCGCACTCTCAGTTCATATAATTGAGGGAAGAGTAATATGTATTGACGTCAACGTATGTGTTCTTTACTAAACATCTACCACCATCCACATCGCATCGCGAATCACCAAGCCAGCAGAGACAAGCTCTAAGTAAAGAGACCCCCAATACCCTTATGGATTCAATGCACAAGATGTGTATCTCGAGACTTTTCCGCGTCTCGATCTGTAAGAACAGACGGCAATTACTTAGATGCAAAAACACTACCCTTCTGGACAAGCTGTGTTGTACAGCTGTTCTCAAAGATTAGGCACCGAAGCCCCTGTGTGTCAGCTATGAGACATATTTAGGCAATCTGCTACCCAATCCTCATTCTACTTCGCTAACCTAAATAGTTCCCTACTCCATTACTGATTGTACATCTCTACTACTCCTTCTTCAGTGAAACCGCCGCATCCCTCACCATCTTCGCCATCCTCAATGTCGCCAGCGGAATCCTCAACGTAGCCTCTGAGTTCGCACCTCCAAGCCACTGCATATACAAGTCCGGAATGCCCATCTCGCGACCCTGCTGTAGCAATGTCGATTCCCGCTTCAAAATGGGCCTCTGCTTCTCCTTACTCCACTCAAGATGATCCTGCAGGCTACCTCCTATGACCTTCATCACAAAGCCCATGTCGATTGTGGCCATGCCGCCATGGTTGATGCCGGAGAAGGGGACGCCGAAGCCGGGCGAGAGGAGCTGGTCGACGACCTCGGAGATTAGCGGGCGGCCGTCATTGTAGGCGCTTGAGAAGTGGTGGACCTTTGCAGCGGGGATGCGTGTGGTGAGTATTTCGAAGAGGGCTCGAGTTGCTGTGACACACTCCGAGTAGCGGGGGTTGGGGTAGTTGTGAGGGTTCCAGGGGTTTTCCCATGCCAGGGTGGGATTCTATTTATCATGTTAGCGATTGTGCGAGGAAGATAATCTGCAGGAAGTATAAACTGACGCCTTCAAAGTCAGCGATCGCAGAGTCTGGGACACGCGTGCTCTCGTCCTTGATCGCATCTTGGAGTTCTTTGTTCAAGGCGTAGTCGAGGATATTAGGTTCGTCCATCTTGATCAGGTTGCTTGCTTTTGGTGTTGTGGTTTTTGAAGTTGCAACGCAATCTCGAAGTTCCTGCGTTACCAACGGTGGTTCTTAGATGTGATGTGTGGTAGAGCGCTATCTAATAGATTAAACTTGAAGTGATATATTCTTGCCCGCGCAAGTCACTTGGTATTTCACCTCGATTTCATGAGGCGAAGACTGCCTATTGTCGGTCGAGACATTGTGCATCGCGTATTCGAAATGTACCTGCAACGTTTGTAATTAATCTTCGGCTTACTAAAGATAGCTTATCGCAACTAAGTAGAGTGCCTCTATCGAGGTGGTGAATGTAGTTAATAAGGAGCACTTTACGACCCTGTACAGTCCTGCGAAGGAAATGGCGATGACGAAGAAGAACAAACTAGCCTCTTCCCATTCAACCCCGACAGGGTACTCAAGGATATTAAGAATCTAGCTGACGGGCTACCCGCCGAGCTATCGCTCCGCCCAGCCTGTGAAGGTAGAGAACCATGTTCCCAAGGCGAAGTCGTTCAGACTCCAGTACCCCTAGTTTCATTAGAGGCTCTTACGTCGATACTTGATCTAACGAAGCATAACTCTCACGCGGAGACGAGTGAAGGGCGCCAACAGAGGCTCGTACAGAAGCTCGCTAATGCCGCCCAGACTGCTTTCGCCCACCAGACTCTTGATCAGCACCACATCGAGTTCTTGTGAAAGATGAATAACGAAGCGAAAACTCGCCGAAAGACGAAGTCCGAGGTACTTAGAAAGGCAAGAGTTATAACCTGGGACGCAAGGGCATATTGGACGTACAATATATCTGTCCTCGTGTTCCAACAATTCTTTCTGCAATATTGATGTTCAACTATACGCCTCGTTTACCTCGATCCTTCCAGCCCCGTTCTCATCCCCACATACAACGAGCTCCGACTGAACATCGCCACTATCCTGCGTACGCGTGCCGATTCTTATTTTCTTCTCCAGGGTATGCGCATGGACGATCCCGCTACTACAATTCTGAAAAGCTCCGGGTCGAGGAATAGAATTGTATGCCAAGAGCATAACTTCATTGATTGAGTCCCAAGCCTCACTTGATCTTCCTAAATAGATCAAGACAACAGTATGCACCAGTGCGAAGACCAGATGTAAGCAGAGGATTGCGGCAGCGGCTTGTTGTGTTGCACCGGCCATCGTCCATGCAGTTCCCCATTTGTAAGACTCGAAGCGGCCTTGAATGAACGGCTCGGAAGGGTCGCGCTTGTCATATATGTCCTTTCCGCTGATGAAACTATCGTCTGTCAAAGTTTTGGAGAGAAGCAAAGGATCTAAAACAGTATCGTGCGCGTATACTAGCTGATACATAAGTCCAACTCGTGAGAGGGCGTTGATGAAAAACATGGAGGTGACATATCTATAATCATCAATACGATTTTCAAACATCAGGAGGGTAGATGACTCACTCTAGATGCAAACCAGATCGCGTCGGGTTGTTAAGTACCATGTCTAGATTGTTTAGATACGTTTGGTTGAGCAATGCCTCGAAACTGGTCATGACGAGATCATTGCCGGCCAGCGATGACTCGGGTATCATAGGTGCCAAGGCATCTAGCCACTCTTGCTCGATCTTGATGGGTTTGCCGTAGTAAGGTGTGAAGCGAGGGTCGCGCAGGCCTCCTTCCCATTCTAGGTTGATATCCTCGGTGCCGTCGCGATGCGGTTTGAAACCAGGCATTACAGACCAAGAAAATATGACAGACTGAGATGATTGTAATGTTTGTCCGGTTGCCCACCACCCTTCCACTACACATCCACGTGCATAGGTACGTGAGTGGTTTTGAACGAGGTATAACATAGCAGCACTACCTGACCCAAGTGTTTCTGGAAGCGGGAACCACTTGACTCGGGCTTGCATTTCTGTCGTAGCATTCAAATTGATTATTCCATCCCAGCTGTCGACACCTAGATCAGTGAGATTCAAAATCTTGCTTAGACCAGGTCCCTGTTGGAATGGCAGTCGCCATGTCACGTTCTCCGTAAGGATAGGGAAGGGTACCAGGGTATCAGGCCCGTGCATCTCCGTCAAAATGCTACATGCTACCCTCGCGACGGGGAATTTCCCTCCTGTTGCTATCATGAGGTCTTTAGTACCGAAATCGCGGAGCCGCCTGTTCCGCCCTTTTGCCATGCCAAATGCGAAAGTGGCTTGATGGGATAGATAGTCGGCGTGAGACGTAACAGCAGCATGGGCGACGGTAGCCCATGTATCGGGTGCTGCATTACCACGATCATCTAGAGCTAGTATTCCCCCGTACATTGTTCTGGCTGGAGGTACTTGGTAGGCGCTTCCACCGGCGATATAGAGTGACCATCCGGGCAATATTGGGCTGATGCGCTCCACAGCGGCAACGAGCTTTTTCCAGCCTCCGTTCAAGCAAGAGTCCATGTCAATGCGTATTGGACTGGTGCTGCATAATCCAACACCAGTGTGATTGCTACCGAGCACTTCTGGCCAGAGCATATCAGGGGTTCCCCTAATGTAAAAGTAGGTCCTCGCGGATGCTATCCAGTGTTGCGTAGGAATAAAAAGAAGGGCGGAGGCCGGGCCGACAGTCGTGCCTAGGAGAGTGAACGCGACAAGGACGAAGCAAAGGAACAATTTAGACCGTACCATCGCCGAGTACGCGGCACGTATACCCAATTTTCTGGTCTGTTTCAATGCTGTCTTTGTACGAGCAGGTAAGTTCATGATCATCGTTTTCGTGCTCTGGGGCGAAAGGGATACACCGAAACCGCCCAAGAAATCGACCGTCCATAGCCAGCTCGGAGTACTGATCGACAGTCCAGAGCTGATGAGGCCAAAGTTGATCCCCTCGTGGAGGGCGTGGTATCGTACCAGGTCAAGAGCAATAGCGGTAAGAGATCCCACAATAGTCAGTTCCTGGGCTGATTAGCGATCCCGAATGACCCTGTGAATGACACAAATAGGCATTCTCACATGCAGCTTTGCTGCCACCTGCAGGAAAAACACTGCTGGTGTCGAAATTTCGGGTCCGTTCAGGAGCACATTTCCATTCAGAGCTATCAGGAAGATGGTGATGACAACAGGGAAGACATGCGCTCCAGTCCTCGCGAAGGCTATCATACGCGAGCCGCTCACAACGACCTTCTTCCGCTCCCCTTTGGAAGCGAATGCAAAGATCTTGAGGCCAACCGATCGCAAGAATGAGAGTCCTGCCGTCTTGCCGCGGTTCCGTCCCTGAACAGGTGGTGCGCCATTTGGTCGCCGTAAAATGCTAGCTGTCGATGGAGGGACGCCTTGCGTTTGCGTGGTCTGGGGCTGAGGCCGCGGCGGGACAACAGAGCCGTTCTGATGCTGCATGGTCTGCGAAAGTCCACCTGGGCTGGAGGGGAAAGGTCTAGGGAAAGAAGTCGGCCCACCCGAACAATGGCTCTGGATACATATATCAGGCTGGAGGCATTGCAAAAAGAGGGCTGATGGCCTCCGCCTCATTCATCGCGAATTTTTGGCGTCTGTGGTGGTGGTGGCGGTGACTGCACAGCATTCCAATCGTCGTGCCCCAAGAGGAGGACCATCGACAAGTAGGTGAGATGCAAAGCCTCGAAGCGCCGCCACTGCCCATAAGCTCGCTCGTGTCACCCCTCTGGCTGCGCCTCGGTCGATACGTGGACAACAACTGCACATTCGTTCATGGAGATTTGGGGGCCACGATTGACATGTGATCTTTAGTCTCTGTGATGGTGTTCTACGATGGAGCCTATGGGCCCGTTTTCAGCAGCAATTAATGCTTAGTAGTGGCCTGTTTTACCACAAAGAACGACCATTTCTAAATCAGGTAAGAAGGCGCCTATACGAGCATAACCATTCTGTATGTGCATGGAAGAGGCTTTGGAATCAGTCTTTGCATGCAACGTAGGGATTTTATTACAGTATTTAAGGCGTGTGCGGTTTTGCTATCGCTGTAAAGCCGAAGTACTTGTGTTTTGGTGCGTGTTACGGGAGTTGTTCCGTGACGAGCGGATCCACGTTACCATTGTAAGTGGGAGAAGTGCCCGCACTCGTGGGGTGGTCATTTAGTGTTCTGGTAAGGGTCTTCAATTTGTTCGTTTAAAGGCTTTTGTAGAGTAGTTCGAGGCTGTTGTCCAGTATAGACCGCGTCGTTGAATGTCTGCAAAAGGAACGGCCTACCCAAATATGCCTCCAGGTGTCGCCGCCGTGATTCCAAAGCGGGAGGTGATAGTCGATATGCTGAATGGGATCCTCTGCCCACTGTCAGCCACTTTTGTCAAGTCCGACCTTGTCGGCCTCATGCGAGTGTTGCCGTGCGCAAGGTCGGCGGATCGTCTTCAGCCATTTCCACGTTCGTGTTCTCCTGCTTGCGCATCGGCGACAAAATCGTCGATGAAGTAGAGGCCGTTGACATATTACAGAGCGATACTCCCATTTGTGTCATGCTCTTTCCGTATCGCGTAGGCGTGCCGTGGCATAGTGCTGATATATCTCTACAAACATACCTCTACGGGCATACCTGCGCGTTTAGTGTCTCCAAAGTGTAATTCCATGCTTCTCGTAATTCTCTGTGTCTCCTTGGTCATACAGCGCAACCCCTCGGAACTGCGCACCCGGATCGCCGACTTGTGCCCGAAGCGCCGACTCTTTTCATACCCCCGTATTACCAGCCTTATGATTGGTCGCCGATTCACGATACGATCGGAAACACACCACGTGTAGCCGCGCAAAAGTCATGACGCCCGCCGACGCGGATTTTGAGGCGCAGCGTCTGTTCAAGACTTCCAAGCGAGGTGTGGGTCCTGTACCATCGAGTTCGCATCGGAAATTCTGCCTCTTCGATGGCAAGATGGGACTCGGCGGCTGGGCGTTCTAGGCATTGATGTTCGCATCGGCACGTCGGCGCGGACTGGCGGGGATTCGTTCGGAAGGGGACCCGACAGAGGTATCTTCAAAACTCGTAGAAACCTGGCGTTTGAGCGATCAGTGCAATGCTACCAAAGGCCAGGGGTGATGTTGGAATAAAGACTGCCATCAACCACAGATCGTGGTGGCGGGGCCAGCGCCATGACAGCTGCCGCGGAACCGGGCGTTGGGCGTCCCCTGCTAGCTGGAAGAGGCAGGCATCAAGCCCGAAGCTCCCAAGCGCAACGCGCCATATCGAGGCGACGCGGATTGTTCTGTAGCCGGCGGTATCGAAGGCGTGGAGAGGCCTCGGCATGGTGGCCCCTGCGAGCGACCACGGATCAATGACGAGACAACGCGAGGGCACCGAGTTCGCCCTTGTCGTTGCTTCCTTTCCGTGTCACTCCTTTCCGTCTTTCTGAAGACTCCCGCTTTGCGACTTCCGCGTCGAAACAAGGGACGGAGAACATGCAGCCGTGTTTCGTCCGTTAATACGAACTCGATACAACAGGCGCAACACCAGGCGCGATCGCCTTTGTTCGTAGACAGCCTTGACTTCGTCTTGATAGCCCACGACGGGTCTAACAGCCACCATGGCGGGCTTCTTTTCGCAGACATGGACGCTCACCAAGAAGACGCTGCTTGTCGTCTTCGTGCGGCATTGGTTCTTCACGTCCATTCGAGCATTCTGGGCGCCTATCATTTTTGTATGTTCCCTGTTCATTGTCGTTGATAGAGTGGAACTAACCACTTCGACTGCAGATGTTCTTCATTACCTACGCAAAGAACTTCTTCGTCCCACCTGCTGAATTCGGCATCGGCAACCCCACCCCCATTCGCAGCTTCGAAAACGCGCTGCTCGCCGCCGCCGGAAACCGCGACACCGTCGTCTTCGTCAACAACGGCCACACAGGAGGAGACATCGAGAACGTGATAGGGACGCTGTCAGATACTGTGCGCGGCGCCGGACGGATTGCTACCACAGTGCAGCAAGAGGTGGATCTGTTGACGACTTGCAGAGGCTCGCTCCGAGGCGCAAGTACGTGCTATGGGGCTATCAGCTTTCATTCATCGCCGACGGAGGGAGACGGTTTTGGGTGGAATTATACCATGCGTGCTGACGGCGCTTTTGGTACCAACATATACGTCAATGAGGAAGACAACGAAATCCAGGTGTTTATTCTGCCTTTCCAGAGCGCGGTGGACCGCGCAATCGCATCCCTCAATGGAACGCAGGTGCCGGAGACGATCGAGGAATACCCTTTCACGGACAAAACCCAAGAGGAGCGTGCCGAAAGGATACGCACACTGTACATGGGCGCCTTGATCGATATTATGGGAGTGGCAATTTACATTGGTGTTTGTGGTGTTACCTATCAGCTCACTGGACAGATGGCATCCGAGCGCGAAGGCGGCATCTCGCAGTTGGTCGAAGCAATGTCGCCGGCGAAGAAACCCTGGCATACGCAAGCTGCGCGTCTATTGTCCAACCATCTAGCCTTCGATATCATATACGTTCCGGGCTGGATCCTAATGGGCATAATCATCCGACAGCTTGCTTTCCCGTCGACCAACATGGGCATTCTTATCATCTTTCATATCCTAGCGGGCCTATCGTTGACGAGCTTCTCCATCTTTGGCGCCAGCTTCTTCCGCAAGGCCCAGCTGTCCGGAATTACCATGGTCATCGTTCCGATCTTGCTCGCCATCATTGCCCAAGTTGCTGGTCCCTTCAACACTGCCGCCGTGGCTATTCTCAGTCTGCTCTTTCCGTCGATGAACTACGTCTTCTTCATCATCTACACCGCCCGATGGGAACGCGTGCTGCAGTCAACGAACCTCGTGAAGGGTGCACCTGCCTACAACAGTCACAGCTGGACTCTGCCGGGAATTGCCTTTTGGGTCTTCCTCATTGTGCAAACCCTCGTATACCCCGTGCTCGGCGCCCTTGTCGAGCGCTGGCTGTACGGAACAGTTTCGAAAGACCGCAAGACGTCGACCTCTTCTCCGAATCATTCTATCATCCTCTCGTCTTTCTCGAAGCATTGGACCCCCAGCTGGTTCCGCGCCAAGGTGCTTTCAAAGATTGGCATCAAGCCTCCGGAGACTGTCTATGCTGTCAACGACTTCAGCATCAAAGTGCGTCGAGGCCAGATCATGGTGTTGCTAGGAGCAAACGGCAGCGGCAAGTCGACGACCTTGGATGCTATTTCTGGACTCAACAAGATCACGCAGGGCGCTATTGAGATTGATGGCACCGGCGGCCTCGGTCTTTGCCCCCAGAAGAACGTCATGTGGGACGAGCTCACTGTTTTCGAACACGTCCAACTCTTCAACCGCCTCAAGTCGACAGGTACCCACGACAGCAAGGATACGATCAAAGATCTCATCCGGGCGTGCGACTTGGGACACAAGCTGAAGGCGCAGTCGAGCACATTGTCTGGTGGCCAAAAGAGGAAGCTACAGCTGGCAATGATGTTCACGGGTGGAAGTAGGGTCTGCTGTGTCGATGAGGTCTCTTCTGGGCTCGATCCACTCTCGAGGCGCAAGATTTGGGAGATCCTCCTTGCTGAGCGTGGAGATCGCACGTTCCTGCTTACGACACATTTCCTTGACGAAGCCGACGTTCTTGCCGATTACATTGCCATTTTGTCGCGTGGAAACCTGAAAACGAAGGGCACCTCAGTGCAGCTCAAACATGAAGTCGGCGCTGGCTACCATGTCACTTTCCCGAAAGAAACTGTCGTCGACTCTCATGGCGGTGTTCGAAAGCCCGCTCCTTCCGACGCCATGACTCAATACTGGTTCCCTGATGCGCTTGCCGCGACCAAATTCGTCGACGAGTTGCGCAAGCACGGGGTCAAGAACTACGACATCGTTGGCCCAACTTTAGAAGACGTCTTCCTGGCTCTTGCTGAAGAAGTCAAAGAGCATCATCTCGACCAGGAAGAGGCTACGGCTGTGGAGACTTCGGTCAAGGACGAAAATGCTGCGCTGCCTGGCTCTGATCGATCCTCCGATGTTGACAAGGGAGTTCAGACTTCCAAGGGCCGTGGTACATCGATGCCGCAACAGACGTTGATCCTCATACAAAAGCGTTTTACGATTCTCCGTCGCAACTACTGGCCGTACGTCTGTGCGGTACTTCTTCCCATCATCGCCGCCGGTCTTGTCACCCTCTTCTTGAAAGACTTCGAAGCGGTAGGCTGTAATCCCGGCGAGTCCTCGAATAACCCCGATGTGTTCTCTCTATCAAACATCGATGTGACGCCTCTCATTGCCATTGGCCCACCGGACCTTGCTGATGTCAGCCTCATTGCTCAGCGTTCTGGAACCAGCGAAGACAACTTCCACATCGTCAATACCCTCCAGGAGTTCAACGACTACATCGACACCAGGTTCCGCAACGTCACACCTGGCGGCTTCTTCATCCAAGAGAATGCCCCCCCAGTCATGGCCTACATGGCCAACAGTGGTGTCATTGGCGGTCTCATCACCTTGAACGCTCTCGACAACATTATCACTGGCATTCCCATTTCCACGCAATATCAGGAGTTTGCTGTTCCGTTCGCACCAGGGATGGGGAAGACTTTGCAATTGATTCTCTACTTCGGTCTTGCTATGTGTGTTTACCCTGCATTCTTTGCATTATACCCAACGGTCGAACGATTAAGAAAGGTGCGCGCGCTGCATTACAGCAATGGCATTAGAGCGGCACCGCTGTGGATGGCATATCTGATCTTTGATTTTTGCTTCGTGCTACTGATCTCTGCCGTTGTTACTGGGATCTTCGTTGGCGTAAGTCTACGATTCCAATTACTGTTCCATCTTGTGTGCAATCTTGCTGATAACCTCGTCTAGGCTTCGTCCGAATGGTACCACCCTGGCTACATGTTTGTGGTTTTCTTCCTTTACGGCATTACATCGATCCTCTTCTGCTACCTCATATCGATCATCGTTACGTCTCAGCTCGCGACGTTCGCTTTCGCCGCAGGAGCTCAGACCTCCACATTCCTCATCTACTTCATCGGGTACATGGCTATCTTAACCTACTCGCCAGCATATCGGATCGACAGCGATCTTGAGAAGTTCCACTACGCATACGCAACGATCACTCCTTCGGGAAATATGCTTCGGACAATGTTGCTCTCCCTCAACTCATTTTCGGTGTTATGCCATGGGGACCAGGTCGCGAGCTACCCAGGTGCTATCAGCGTCTACGGTGGTCCGATACTAT
>Ga0247733_1000090_pt1 | contig 144782 bp, 178 predicted proteins | sample UWRJL043104R2_FD_180932 | JGI IMG/M metagenome (GOLD analysis project Ga0247733, IMG submission 180932) | Plant litter microbial communities from Arlington Agricultural Research Station in Wisconsin, United States - UWRJ-L043-104R-2 | ecosystem: Environmental > Terrestrial > Plant litter >... | reverse complement strand
AGGGCACGCTCGCGGAGCAGGGACAGCCCCGCCATGGATGGGCCATGGCCAGCGGTGCCTCGTGACGGCCGTCTCCCCCCCAGGTGCCCAGGCCGCTGTCTCGGGGGCGCGGGCTCGCTCGCCATGTGCAACGCGAGCGTGATGCGACTCTTGTTGCTTCCGACGCTGCCATCCCCGGTGGTCGCCGCCGTCGCCTCTGTGGGCCATGGCTTGCAGACGAGTCGAGCACGTTGGCATTGGGCAGAGGCCCACGGTGAGCAAGCTCATCGACCGACTCGCGCAATGCTTCTTGTAGCTTCTGGATCGCTGCGGGTGCGTCTTGTCGTGCCTATCACGGCGTGCGCCGCAGCAGGTCCCGAATCGCTCCTTGGAGCGGCTGCGCGAGGTGATTGGGCGTGTGTTCTAGCCGCTGAGTCCGGCCATGCAAGACGTGCAGCGCAGGTGTCGCGGGCGGCTTGCGCGATTCGAGGTGCTGCAACCCCCAAGAGTTAGCGACAGGCTGAGGGCATCAGCATGGCGACCAAGGAAGAGAGTGCGGAGCCCGACGCCCTGGCGTGATCGCAGGTGCGCTGACGAAGGGGGGAGGGAGGCTTCCGAATGTAATTAGCAGACACTGGCATGCGCAGTGAGCGTCCTGGGAGAGTCGACTATAGCAGTGCAGGGCCGTCCGCCATCCGCCATCCGCCAGAAGACGCCTCGTCGCAGAAGCCCATAGCATCCCCGACTCCAAGCCCCAGGCTGACGGTTGGGTTTCCCTTCTTCTTACCATTCCATTCTTCCTTGCCCCCTTCGAATCTGAACTTGCAACTTGCTGCTCCCAGCCTCCCTCGCTGCGTTTGCCGTCCCGCTGTGACGTCGTCGCCGCTCACCGCCCTCGTCCGCATCCCTCCGCCGACCGTTGCAAACACTCGTCGGAGCAGAACGGGCCACGCAATACGCTGCCGCAGCACCTTCTCCGACTTCCTCTGAGCAAATCCGCTCGTCGCTTACTCAAGTCTGAATCACAAAAGTCTCTTGTTTGCCACGAGCTTCGGTGGCTTTCCCTTGAGACGGCCGTGTTGCAGACCTCCGCCGGGTTAATCAGCAGCCCTCCGTCACTCCACTGCGCCCAAACCGGACGTCCCAACACATCAACACTCGCCGCCGGACGTCGACTCTCCTTCCTTTCCCCATTGCCCGCACGCTGGCGCACGCCCAAAGTCCTTCGTTGCCGTTGCCTTGCCGTTGACGTTGCCATTGCCAGTCCAGGTACTGCGCTCGCCCCCGTGCCTAGCCCGGGCCACGTAGTTCCCGCCACGACCGGAGATCCCGCACGCTCTTGCATGTGCTCAGGCACGCACGACCGACGCCCCAGTCTTTATAACACGCGCCACGACCTCTTCCACTGACCTTGGCCGCCATCACCGGCCATGGAGTCCCTCCTACCCCCCGATCCTTACAGAGCCCTCGGCGTGCCTCGCGATGCCGACATCGCCCTCATCAGGAAGACGTACCTCAAGCTGGCACTCGTTTGCCACCCCGACAAGGTGGCCGACGCGTCGCTGAAGCAGCAGAAGCAGGAGGAGTTCCAAAAGATCAACCAGGCCTACGAGCTCATCGGGGACGAGACCAGCCGCCAGCGCTACGACGATGAGTACAAGCTGGAGATGCTACGCAGCGAGAAGCTCGCCCGAGGTGGCGCCAAAATGTCGGACCCTACAGCAACGCGCTACGGCGTCCGCACACAGGCACCCGCGGGAGAGTCTTATGGAGCTGACACCGCTCGTCGCTACGATGAACGCAAGCCCTCGCGCTCCTACGATGACCGCACTTACGACGACCGCTCGCGCAAGTACGAGTACAACGACGCATTCGTCAAGCCGAGCTCTTCGTCACGCAGCTCCCGCGAGAAGGAGGTCCCGGTCAAGATCACCAGAGTGTCCGCGGACCGCACAAGATCGGACCACAAGAAGTCGCGCGACAAGGAGGACCGCAGGGAGCGCGACCGCCGTTTCGTTTCCGTCGAGAGCGACTCGGACGAGAAGGCCCGTTATGAAGCCGAGTATAGGAGACGCAGCGAAGACGCCCGCAAACGCGACGACGCGGAGGCCGCCCGTAGAACCGCTGCCGAGGCCCGACGAAAGGCAGAGGAGCGCCGGTCCTACGACGACAAGTACGACCGCCAGCGTAAGCTGAGCGAATTGGAAAATGACGCCGTCCGCTACATCCACCGCAGCCGAGTAGAAGGCGAGCGACCGTCGCCCACTCGGACCAATTCCTCGCGAGACGTGCGCCCCGATTACTACGAGAGCCGCTCGAGACGAGACCGTCCAGAAGCCCCTCGCAGGTCGTCAGCTCGCCCCAAAGATTCTCCCACTTCGTCGGGTCGCGAGCGGGATCGAATCGTCGACTGGGACAGCGAATCCAAGACCCCCCCGAGCTTCAAGCACTCGTCCTCCTCGCCAGCCGATCTCCATGTGCCTCGCACAACGCCTCAACGCTCCTACACCGAGTCATCTCGCGACCACCGCCGCACCGAAACCTCTCCCACCCCCAAGTTGCGCCGCTACGAGACGATGCCCACGCGCAGGGCAGAGGCGACCGTCTCTCGCCCATCTGGTCTCCGCGAATCCGTCACACCTCATGAGTCTGGCGCCAGCAGCCCTGAAGCCTATCCTACGGTGCCACCCCCCAGCTCAACAACGAAGAAGTACATCTACTCCACACCCAATGGCGGGGTTCGTCTGAGTCCAGAGGATGTGGGTGTGGCAAATGGCCACCGTGCTGTTCTCCGCGAGCCTGACCACCACCGCAGCACGCGTTCGCCTTCGCCACCATCGCGACCTCCCATGGGAGCCAATCGTCCGATCGACCCCTCCACAAACTACCCCACCATCGTCCCGAAAGTGTCCATCCCGCCTCCTCCGCTCGGTCGCTCCGCAACTATGAACGTTGACCCCGTCCGAGCCAGCGAAGACCGCGGTCGACGTCTCTACGGCGAGATTCCGACCAGTAAAGACAGGCGCGAGAACCGAGGGCGTCAGACAAGTTTCTCGCCCGATCAAATCTCCTACAGTTCCAAGATCGGCCCTGACGACATCAGATGGAGTGCACAAAGGGGACGAGACACGGGCATGGAGCGTGATCGCGAGTATGCGAAGCCAATGATGAACAGATCCACTACGTTCGTTTACTAGTGGATGCTGACTCGTGCGTGTGGAGGGGATCTGACTGACTTCCGCCGAAAGGCTACGGCTGGCTGAAGAAGAGGGTCATCTAGTACGAATGATACGAAAACAGCATGTCCTCGGACATTATACACACCCGTGCTCCACGAAGCATTGCGGATGATTTTCTGCGGGATACCCCTGCCTGGCTCTTGACCATGGTCTGGAGTTTCGAGGTTTTTTTCTTCGCGGCGTTTGGGTATGGCTAAGTGGCTTTGCTTTTGGCTGTCGAGAGATCCGGCCTGTTTTATGTTCTTGCCTTGGTGCGCCCGTGTCTGATTTTACAGAACCCACAAACCCCGCCCGCCCCGGCTTTCGGTATGCGATGACCTGGCAAGCGAGCCGAGTCACTGCAGAAAGACGCGGAATAAGCGATTTCAACAGTGTAAATGATATATTTCTCCTTCTCTCATTTCTCCTCTCTCTTAGCCTCTCGAATGATCCTCGATCATTTCTCATATCGGTTCTTCTACCGAACCCAAACGCTGAAAACCATCGCGTTCGGGCGGTCCTCTCATTTATCCCCGTTTTCTGCCGCCTCCTTTGGCGCGCACAGTGTGCTTTTACGTTGTAACGCTCGCTATGAACATTATCTTTCGCTGCATATGATTTATGACCATGAGGTGGGGTGTGCGCGGGCGAGTTGAGCAATGTGGAAGGAGGTGCATGGGAGGGCGACGAGTACGAGGGAGAGAAGAGCGGGCTATGGTAAAGAGGAGCGTAGAGTTTGGTACATCTTGAGCTCCGCTTGTATTTAGGAATCGAATGAAATGGACCCTCATACCACAGACCAGCGCTTCTCCTTCTTTTCGTCTGACTAGGCAGTTGTTTATGGCAGGCGACTTTCGCTTGGCTGACCGCCACTCGACACTTGTTACGTCTCTTCTTGACCTCGCACAACCTTCTCGCCACACCTTGGGCCTTTTAGATATTTCCAGATGGTCCTGCTCAGTACAACCATATCCCACCACCTCTCCCCGCGTGCACTTGCCCGGAGACGGCGATGTAGTACACCAGACGTACAACCATAGATCCTGCATTCTGGCAGTCTACAGCAATTAGATGAATACACCCTTCTCACTGCTGACCGCACGAGCGATTGGCGAATGGAGCCAGGATCGACCTGATCGCCGCTGCCACTGTGTATGCCATAAAACTTTGCCATGTCGATGTCGTTTGTGAACGTCGGCTCGGCGTTTGGAAATCACAAAAGGCAAGTCGAAGCATCGAACGTGAAAATATAGTTTCGGTCATCTACACGGCTGCACTATCCTCTTCTGCTAACCCCTTCACTTCCACCACAACCACCACAGAACCAAATCAAGGCTTCCGACTCCTTTTCCAAAAGCCAGAGCCTTCCAAACCGCTCGAACGAGTTGTACTCCAAGGATAGGCCTTAGCCAATCAGTCCCTGCGCAAGGACATCCAGTGCTCAAACTCCAGAAGCAAGAAAACGAACCAGAAACAAAAGAAAAATGCCGGCTGCTTCTCCGCCCTTTATAGCCTATATACAGGCGGGCAGGAGGGCGAGCCATCTGCGTAACGCCATGGGGCGTGTCGATCGTAAGGAAATGCGGACAAAGAGGTTATAGAGAGGATATGAGATGCGGCATCGATTGATGCGTAGTGAGCGTGTGATGCGAAATCGATGTTGAGGGAGATGACTTAGTAGAGAGTGTGGTATGTGGAGGATACAGAGTGCGACGAGGTTGGTCGGTAATAGATACTAGAGACTAGAACATTAAGTGTACGTAAACTCGCACTCGCATTACCTCCGCAAGGAGTCGTCATTCGACGTCAGTTGATGAGAAAAACAAGGCACCAAGGGAATGAGAACGAGCTAAGGGAAGGTACAGTGAGGCGCGGTATGTTCAGGAAGGACAAGCCCGCGGCCAGGGTTAGTTTGCGACGGAGTGCGTGGTCGCGACGTTGGTTTGCTGTGTCGTCCTTTGTTTCGAAAGGCGCTGCCTAAATAGGCTTGTATCGAGTTGGTGGCTTGGAGGCTAGGCCCGGATTCCGAGAGGCAGCAGCCAAGCAGGATGCTAATCCTACGCGGCTGGGAGATTCGAAGCTGCAGGGGGGTGGGTGAACATCGTCGTACAGGCATACAGCCAGGGACTCGAAGACCATAGCTTCTGGTGCAGATGTGCGCCGTTAGGCGTCTTGCAGTAGAGCAAGAGAGCGGGAGAGCAGAACGGCGACCCTGTCATTTCTTGCGGGCTGAGAAGAGGGTGCCAGGTCGTTCAGAACTATCATAATATGTCCCAAATGTTCCTGGTAATGGGACTGCTTCCTGTCTGAACAGGGCTGCGAGGATCATCATCCAGCGACTTCTTCGGGGTCCACTGTCGTGTCTCTGTCCATTCGGTACGACTCTGGCCGTCCTTGAGCGTTTCGTTCGAGGAAGCAGGGCTGTCGTCGTATGTCGATACTGGTAGTTCAAAATGGAACGGGTTTCGTGTGAACTCCTCTGCACGCGGCGACATAAGTGCGTCGAGATCATCTGCGGTCTGCGTAGGCTGCGGGCTCCTCGTGGGAAGCAGGGATTCCATCTCAATTTGCAACTTTTGAAGTCTGCGCTGTTCCCGCATGTTCGGAGAAGAAAATCTGGTCCGAATCGTACCAGGTTGGCGAGGAGTTGGCGGGAGTAATCGAGATGATGTCGTGGGGGTAACCGGTAGGTCTTTTGGAGATACTCCGAGGGTTCGGACGGGCTCCTTAACTGGGGTGGAAAATTCCGGTGCTAACGAGGTGCTAACGCTGTCGACCCGGCCCTCCGGATCCGCCTTCAAGTGGTGTAAACCTGGCAAAGGACCTGGTGCCTGCGCCGTGCTGTTGAGCGAAGCAAAGCCGTTGACCGTCTCAGGCTGCGGAAGATGTACGGGCGGACGAATGACCTGGACTGATGGACGTCGAGGCTCGGATTCGGTAATCCGTGGAGGACTTGAAGATGGAAACTCGAACCGGGTTGGAGAGGTTAGTCCGAAGGGGTCTTCGTTCGCTACATCCGCTACCCTGGACTTCAGAGGTGTCATGTGGAATTCGATAGCCCGCGGTGATGTTACATCTTCATCGAGGGCGTCGCTGGCACTACCAAACATGTCCTTGGGAAATTCTGTCTTGATCGGCGAAGCGGCGTCAAAATCTTGTGATGGAGCAGTTTCAGCAAATGACTCTGGAGCCAAAGTTTCGACTTCGTTGTAAGAGGTCGCTGCGCGAAGAGGTAGTGTCGCAAACCACGGGGCATTATCGCCGTGAATTGGACCAGGCTTGGGGAAATTACTGGACATTGGAGACACTGGAGGGGGTAGCGACGACGGCTCGTTGAATCTCATTAATGGTTGAGGCTTTAGGTCAAACGATGACGGCCACGGATTCAGGTTGAATTCTGTCTTCGTTGGGGACGTTATCGGGCTGTCCGGTTCACGATCCGAAGCGAGTACTGGAATGTTGAAACTGGGTACGGCAGGAGACCGGAGTGCGCCAAAACCAAGAGGTGGAGCAGGTAGGTGCAGCTCGTTCAGGTTGGATGAGATCCGTAGTCGATCCGGTGGCATACTCTCGTGTCTCCTAAGTGGTAGTTGCCGAGAAAAATTCGGCACAGGGAGCCCATCCAGGGCAGCTCTTTGCTCGACTTGTCCATCATCTTCTTCCGAGGTAATCCCTGGGCGAGTCGCAGATTGATCATTGTCAGTTATTGAAAGTACGGGGACAAGATGTCCTTTTGGGTCGACATAGGGGATGGCGGTAGGCGACGATTTTGGCGAGAGATCAAACTGAGTCTGGCTAGCTGCCCATGATTGCCGGGACCCGGGAGCGAAGAGTGAGGAGCCGGAGGGAGCTGACAATGGACCAGGCGAAATCAAGAACATATTTCCAGTGCTTGCGCGCTGCATGCTCAAGTCGTTACTATTCTCAGGTGGTAGCGGCGCCGTCTGAGGTGATCTCGAGCCGGAGGGTGCATCCTGCTCGAACGGAGATTGCCGATTATTCGCCATTGAAACACCGGTGGGAAGGCCAGCAGATCGGCGCCCAAAAGGCTGGGTGAGGTAGGAACGGCTGTCGTTCGCCTTTAGAAGTCCATTACGGAACTCCTGCAGCTGCATGATCAAGTTCATGTTTGGTCCTATCCACTTGCTGCGCTTCTTGACGATGTCGTAGGTTTCTTGCACGCTCATGCCCGGGTTCTTGTAGAGCCCATATGCGACTATCAAGCTGGCTGAACGACTAACACCGCACTGACAATGAACGAGAACGCGCTTTCCCTGCTGCACTCGCTCGTCCATGGTCTTTACCAGCTTGAACAGATCGGGCACGATATCGGTGTTGTGCTCCCAGAGCATGTGAATGTACTCCGGTGTCTTGTATGTCTTGCCGTCTACCACGTACTCGATCGGCTGTTTCGTCTCCAGGACTGGTGTGGCCTTTGGTGTTGTGGGCGAGCTGGTTTCGGGGTCGAATGAAGACGGCTTCGTTCGTTGTGGGAGACACGCAAAGTCCGGGTTCTCGGCCGGAGGACCGTCAGTGCGCCTTGCGTCGATGTCCTTCTGGGTCTCCACGACGGGGGCGGTGAAGGGGTTCTTGACCTCGCTGGCGACATTGATGATGACATCAAAGGTGCAGGCCTGTTCTGCGGTAGGCTCAAAGTATAGAAACACCCCGGACTGGTAGATTTGGATGGGGCCGTTCGGATACGCTGCGGGCTTCTCCTCGCGCGACTGAGGAATGTCAAAGTTGGGTTCCTGATCCTCCTCTTCTTCCATCTCATAGGGAACTTCAGAGAGCCCTGGCTGATTTGTTTTGACAGGCCGAAGCACCGGAAATTGCATACCCCCAGACGGGCCCACTGCAGGGGAGCACATGGGCAATTGGGGCGACGACTGGAAATGGCGCAGCGCAGGACGGTTGAGCGCTGGTGTGCCAGGGATTACCAACCTCATTGGCTTGTTCTCGTTACTTCCAGGAGTCGAGATGGTCAAGCTGAGGTTCGACGGCCGGCGCTTGGGCGGTGTCGGTGGCTTGATAAACAAGGGCGACGGGGGCGCAGAGCTGTTCTTCTCTTTCTTCTCGACTGCGGGTAACGTCGTAGTAGGATTCGTCCGAAGGTTGCCGAGTGACGACGACGTGTTGATCCCAAGATTCTTCAAGTTCCGAGGCTTTTTCGCAGGAGTAGACGGTCTCGCCAGCTCGAAGAAGGTGTTGGGCGAGGTGTCCGGGGAGGCCATGTCTGTTCTCCGCGATCGGAAGTCTGCTACGAACGAAGCAGTGGCAGGTCTCGCGATCGGCGACTCGGGCGATGGGCCCGGCGATGGGTCCGTGACCGAAGATGAGTCCATGGTCGATATGGTGGTGGTCGGCGAGTTGTCCGACGATGTGGTTGACGTGCTGTCACGGCTGTCACGGTGTATGTGGAAAGCAGCAAAGGGCACGCCGTGGGTGTTCCCACTCGAAGTCGGCCGTCTTAGCGTGCCATGTGCGCTGGTGCCTTCTGCGTCCGGCAGTGCCTTCGGGTGGGTGTTGTGCGCTTCTTCTCCAAACACCGAGCCGAACGAGGGCATCGGCGCAAACGTCCTGGGACTGGTTTGCATGCTGGGTCCACGGGCTGTGGCAGGCGGCCCCGACCTGGGCGAGCAGCTGGCGGTGCTGCAGGGCCAACTTGGAGTGTTGGGTTGGTCGCAGCGAATTGGTGCGGAGATGCGTGCTGGACGCTTTCAAGACGATATAGTAGTAGAGGGAGCAGGTGCCCTGTTGCGTGAACTGTCAGTACCGTATATCACTGCTGTAGTCGCCATGCAAGCGTGGAAGCTGTGTGTCCGGCCTGAAGAAAAGACGAGTAGACGTGTGCTACGGGAATCAAAACGGCGGGGGCAACGAGGGCAGATGGACCAATTTTGCAGCAGCACGCCTCGAATGACATGTGTGGTGAGGTAGGACGGTGCAGTAGGGAGTATCAGTGGGAGAGGAAAAGAAAAGGCGACGCACCGACGTCCAACAGCAGCGCAGACGGCTGTGGGCGACTTGAAACGAGAATACCAGATCCTCGACTAGCGCTAGAGGGAGCGACTGGCCTGGCGATGCGCCGGGGCGGGAGGCAGCGCAGAGGAAGCAGAGAGAGCAGAGCGGCGGCGCGCAAACAGGCAGCGGTCGAAGGTGTCGAGGGTGTCGAAGGTGTCGAATTGAGGGCGGCAGGCGCGAGGGAGAGGGTCGGGGCGAGGAAGGCGAAGGGGTGGTGAGGTGGAGAGAGACCGGGCGCGACCAGCTAGGAGGTTTGGCTGAGGACAGGTGCGTCGGACGCGGGAAGAGCGAGCTGTGCAGTGAGCCTCGCGCAGGCGCCGTGGTCGATGGAGCGGCGGATTCGTGTGGGGAGGTGTGCGCTGGATGCGGCGCGCTCTCTGGTGTGAAGGGGAGAGAGCGTCGGCCGTAGGTGAGCGGCTATGGGCGAGTCCAGCCAGTGAGCGTGCCGGACGCCTGGCTATTTTAAGCAGGGGCGACCCGTGCGCCACGGACGGTGGAAGGTGCTAAACAGCGACACTGCTCCGTGCGACCACTGCAGCCGTTGCAGCCCTGTCCAGAGGCTCCCGTTGCGTGTTTCCCTCGACGTGCCACGACCGCGTCTTCAGTTCGTCGTCCTGCTACCTGGACGTGCTAGACACCGGCCATCTCACGGCCGCCAGGTCGCACGCTGCTCGAGGGCTGCGATTCTTTGTGCGGCTATAAATAACCCCGAGCGGCCTCGAAGCAGCCCATACAACGCCCGCCGCGCCGCGCCGCACACGGTAGCGCGCAGCTACCGGCCCACGCTTCATGAGCGGCGATGGTTGTGCATTTGCTTCACCTTCACTACACCTTCACTGCACCTCGACACTTGCATCGTGCCGCTCGCATCCACGGAGCAGGACCCCCGCCGCCCGCCGTGCTCTGGTCTGAGCGGACCTCGGACGGACTCGCCCTCGACTCGCGCGCGCCGCGGCCCTGTCGCCAGCAGTGAAATTGTCCGACAGCGAAAGTGATTGTGAAACACGAGGCTGCCGTGGGCCCACCGGTTGGCGGGGGGAGCGCGAAACTCGCGACAACGCATATTCGTCGTCTGAGTCTGCGGTTTCGAGACGCTCAAGTGTAAGAGCTGTCACGCAGTTTGACAGTTTTCCTGTTCTGCGCGTCGACGAGGCTGGTTGGATCGTGGCCAGTCGACCCAACACCTGACCCCAACCTTCGGTCGTCAAATGCTGCTTGTCAAATCTTGGGACTCTAAGCAAAATCCCTGCACTCCTCCTCGGAAGCCTTGACAATTCTGCCATGTGCTAGCTTCACCATCTCGTTCCGAGAGATTGGTGTCCTGCATCCTTCGCCTGTTGGTGAGCGCGCCGGGGCATCACTGTCCGTCCACGTTTGGCAACCGCGACATCCAAAGTGATGACGCCCAACTAACACATCTGTAGTCGCTGTGGTAAGCAGCCTATGTCGGCGCGTGCGACGAGCACTGGACCTCTGCGGTCCGTGAAGCCGGGCGTGTAACATAGCCAGCGAGTGCACTGTGGCATGATGTGAACTCGCAGACATGACCGAAATTGGGGATAGCAACTATGGCAACAGTGGTATACTGCCCTGTAGATGAGAGCTCTACATGAGACGGTTCGATTTTGGCCCGTCGAGCCTGAGGTTGACGACGGGACATTGCCTTTCAGGGCATCACATGTGGTCTGTTAATCTCGCTCGTCGATCTGAAATGGACTGCCAGAGTCAGAATCAGCTTTATTTGGGCCCAACTCTGCTGCACCGATACTTCTATATCCAATCGAGCATGATCCTGAATCTCCCCTTGCATAGCAATCCCAGAGACCGTTGTAAGGACTTCGATGTTCAACATCGGTTGCTCAAGTGTCGAACATTGAAATCTAGGACGATAGCGCACGTGACGCTCGCTAAACAGAAAGTAGCGCCCGCGAAGCGAAAACTTGGCAACCACAGAGCACCAAAACTTTTGACGACGAACCTCACCGACAGCGTACTAACCCGCAGCAACATCAACGACGCCCACCATGTCCAGGCCCACCGTTACCATCATCTCCGGCGGCGGAGAGGCGTCCAAGGACACTGCGACCCTCCCCAATGTCTTCAAGGCAAGTCTCGCACCTATTTTCCGCTCAGCAACACTCTACGGCTGCCCACCTCGCCAACGCCGCCCGAACCGCGCATATATTTGAGAATGGATGGCATGGAAAATTGAGCGCTGCGGAATCGGCCGCAGTGTCTCGATTATGCCTGTGGGACTGGAACACCATTCTCGGGATATGCGCGGGTTGGGACGTCGCAGAGCAAAGCGATTGCACAGACGGAGATACACACCCACACCCAACCTATTTGTTCTCTAGCATTCTTCGCTGTTGAGTCTTTGGGTTGACAGCCTTCACACGAGCGTTTTTGCTCTGTGATGGAAGTCGAGGCGCATAGCTACACCATTAGCATCAATATGCTAACTCACCGCAGGCTCCCATCCGCCCGGATATTGTCCACACTGTCTTCAGGGGCATGAACAAGAACCGCCGCCAGCCGTATGCTGTGTAAGTTCTGCACAGTCTCGGTCTGAGGGTAGAGGCTAATTGAGACACAGCTCCGAGAAGGCCGGTCATCAGACTTCTGCTGAGTCGTGGGGTACTGGACGTGCTGTTGCCCGTATTCCCCGTGTCTCTGGAGGTGGTACCCACCGTGCCGGTCAGGCTGCCTTTGGTAACATGTGCCGCTCCGGTCGCATGTTCGCCCCTACCAAGGTCTGGAGGAAGTGGCACCAGAAGATCAACCTGAACCAGAAGCGTTTCGCCACTGCCTCTGCCATCGCTGCGTCTTCCAGCGCCGCTCTTCTCCTTGCCCGTGGCCACAACATCGCCACCGTCCCTGAGGTCCCGCTCGTCATCTCCTCGACTGCCTTTGCCGACGCTGCCATCGCCAAGACATCCGCTGCCCTCGCTCTGCTGAAGGCTGTCGGTGCTGGCGCTGACATCGACAAGGTGACCAAGTCGAAGAAGCTTCGTTCCGGTAAGGGCAAGCTCCGTGGACGCCGCCACAAGCAGCGCCGTGGTCCCCTCGTCATCTACAACCCGGATGAGGATGGCAAGGAGCTCGTCCTGGCTTTCCGCAACCTGCCCGGTGTCGAGACCTCGTCTGTCTACTCTCTCAACCTCCTCCAGCTCGCTCCTGGTGGCCACCTTGGTCGCTTCATCGTCTGGACCTCCTCCGCATTCAGCGCTCTCGACAAGATCTACGGCTCAACCACTGAGCCTTCGCAGCTGAAGAAGGACTTCCTCATCCCGACCGCCATCATGAAGCAGCCCGATCTCAGCAAGATCATCAACTCGAGCGACATCCAGAAGGTTCTCCGACCTGTACGTGGCAGCGCTATTACCAAGCGCACCAACGTGCAGAAGAAGAACCCGCTCCGCAACTTCCAGGTGCAGCTTCGCCTCAACCCGTACGCGGCTGCTTTCGCCAAGAACGGCGAGGGCTCAAAGAAGGTCGAGGGCGGCAAGCCTGAGCGTGTGCCAGCTTCCTTCCCGGAGATGTTCCACGAGAACTGAGTTAGGTGCGAGTAGGCGTTTCCTATGGTCTCTTTCAACGATATGGATGGGGGTTGGTGATGGCTTCACGTAGATGTCATTTCAAAATACCCGACCAGAAGGGTTTCTCTTCATGTCTTCATTGTACGCGCTGATCGCGAATGAACGTGATGTGACCTCAATTGTGTGATATCGTTCCTAAAGGCCTCAGGTTCGGATGGCTCGACATTAAGCATCGCCACAGGAACGCAATTGCTACATCACTTTACTTGTAGCCGAGAACATCTTCGTTTCAAAATACCGTGCTATGCATCCTGGCGAGCCGAGAGCCTTTGATCGCCTTCCAAGGTGATCGTGACGAGCGGCTCATAATACGAGCCATGATCTAAGTGGCAGTCATACGCACCTCCAGACGCATCACCGGAGCACCTCCAGTGTGCCGATTCGCACGCTCAAGGTGGAATGATTTACTGATAGATGATGCAAATGGACCGAGGGAGGTACGTTCTTCACCAATCTGACCTCACGAGACGCTAATCTATCCACCTGTTGGTTTTACGGTGGGTTAGACATCCACTCTCCATGTGCGGCTCAACGGAAAAGCCTCCTCCCGCCCGTCCTCGCAAGCGTCCTCTCCGGCCCCTCCAAACTCAACCCCCCAAACCCCGCCGCCCCACCCTCCTGATCCTTCTTATACCTCCTCAACGCCTCCCTCAGATGATCTGGCGTAAGCGGCCCCTTGTCACACTCCTTCAGCCTCTCCTCCAACTCCGCATCCTTCGGCACCTCCTCCCAAAATCCCATATTGCGGTCCACCTGATTTAGATAGAGCCCAGCATGCTGAATATGTGTGTTTGTCGGCTTCGAGTCCGGCCGGTGTCCGAACGGCTCTTGCAGCCCCTGATGCAGAACTTGTGGGTGCATATCTGGGTTGGGACGGTGCGTGCGGGAGGCGGCCCATTCGTCGCGGACAGTGAGGGCGCGGTCGATGAGCTCGCCGATGAAGGCTTTGGAGTAGGAAGTTACGGCTATGATGACTGGTTGTGGGACAGACTGTGAGAGGGTTTGGTTTACGAGGCGGCGGACGAGTTGGGGACGCAGACGGATGCGGCGGTATGTTGCATAGCGTTCTTGCTGGTTGCCGTCCATCGCTTGCATGAGGATGCGCTCGTGTTCTTTCTCTTGCTTTTTGGAGGCTTCGGTTGGACGGCCGCCTTCAAGGGTAATATCTTCGTCGTCATTATCGTCGTCGGCTTCGTCTTCCTCGTTGGCTGCGGCGTCACCTGCCTCGCCTGCGCCGGCTTCTCCCCGCTTTCCCCCTCTCATGCTGCTGCCGGTCGTGCTGATGGCGTCGGCGTCTTTCCGCTTGCGTTTCCTGCCACCACCACCATTTGCGATGCTGCCTGTAGCGACGCTATCGACTGACGGCGAGCGGCTGTAGCGTAGTGGCGAGCCGACTGCTACATCGTGCTCTGGGGAGAAGGCGTTGCGTAGGTTGGAGGGTTTGCGCTTTTTGGCTGTTGAGGAGACGCTGGAGATGCTGGAGCGCTTGCGCGGGATATTGAGCTGTGGGATGTGCGGTGGGGACGCCATGGTGTTGGTTTGGTGGGAGATTGAGTTGTGTAGTCGGAGGGCTTTGATAAGTTTGGAGGTCGCGACTCGCGACTGATCGCTGCCAAGAGATCCACGCGCCTTTCACCTGGCATCCCGGTTATGTCATTGACGCGCTTGCTCTTAGTGAGCATTGCAGTCTCGTCGCCGCTATGTGATATGCTATGTAAAGACCTGATGCTCGCCTCTGAATCACGTTCACTATAGAATCTAAAATTCTACCACGCTTTTTGAACACTAAACACAATCCACCATTTGGCTACCTTTCAAGTCCTGCGTACGAAGGTACAATGACATCCCCCACCACCAACACCACCACCGCCGCCGCCCCATCCAGCGCCAGTCCGACAGAAGCAGCCCAATCGCCCTCCGCCCTCCCCCCAGCCGCCCTCGACCTCGCTGCAAAACTATTCGACCTAGCCCGAACCGGCGAAACCGCCACCCTCTCACATTACCTTTCCGCAGGCGTACCCAAGAACCTTACCAATGCATCCGGCGACACCCTCCTCATGCTCGCATCCTACCATGGAAACGTCGAGACCACCAAGATGCTACTAGAAAAAGGTGCGGATCCAAATGTGCTGAATGGGAGGGGCCAAAGCGTCATTGCGGGAGCTGTGTTCAAGGGCTGGGAGGAGGTGGTTAGGGTTCTGTATGAGGGGGGTGCGGATCCCGGGTTAGGGATGCCGAATGCAGTTGAGTGTGCGGGTATGTTTAAGAGGGAGGATTTCTTAAGATTGTTCGGTGTTAAACTAGGGGAAGGTAGGACTATTGATGTTGGTGGGAAGTAAGGGGGTTCGTATCTGATCATTTAACCGAGCTGATGTTGTAGTATCGCTCTTATTGTGCGGTCTATAGGTCGAGTGGGAAGTCGACATGATGACTTAGAGGCAGACTGATACTGTAATATGCGTGTGTAATGTATAATAAATGAGCATCCCGTGGCCTCTTTGAAAACCCAGAGGCAATGCACTATATATAAGCTCAGTCCTGAACTTCCACAAACGATTCCCATACGTCGGCGTACGACCCTTCCACACCTACGCGGATGTTGTGGATGTGCGGCGTCGGTCGAACGAGCGATAGATTGAGCAATGCGCTTCCGCATCCACAGTATGGCTCGGACTAACTCGAGCGGCACCACACGCCTGCAATCTGTGGGCCGTTGATCGCGTCCCCTGCGGATGGCGCGTGAGCTCTGGTATGACAAAGTAAATTTAGTGGCCCTCCATCCAGTTTTTCAATCACTTTCATCTTCAACTCTTGCTCGTTTTGATGGCCTATCATCAGACTCTTGCATGCCGTAGCGTTTCTCGCCTGGCTTCTCGCCCTTCTTCTCACCACGCACTTCCTTGATCATTTGATCGATATTAAAAGGATCCTCGGTATCTTTCTCAAACTGAACAGGGCCGTCACGAGGCTCCTGCAGATCGGCACCCTTGAACCCCTCTTTCGCCCTGCCTAGCACTTCAAACTTGCTCGACTTGGTAATGCGGTCATACGTCTGCTCTTCGTTCTCGCCGTCGTCTTGCTGCACACTCGGCCTGTAGATGCTGCTAATGGCATCCTGCGCTGCGAAAAGCGGCTTGTCGTAGTGGTTGTCTTCGTTGAATCCGGCGTCGAAGCCGCTGCTCTGGTTGAACAACCGCGAGTCGTACATTGACTCCCCGCTCTGCGTAGGTTTGGCAAGGCCCAGGGCAACCTTCTCGGATATGTCGCGGTTCTGCTCGCGGGCGAGCAACTGAAGTTTTCGTTCCGTGCCCATCTTCGACTGCCGCATCTCACGCTGAAAATCTTTGCGGTTTTCTTTTCGTGCCTCTTCACGCTTTCGGACTTCCTCCTCCTCGCGGTCGGCTTCCGAGTCCGAGTCCGAGTAGCTGCCAGACCGGCGGCGTGATTGGTTCGTGCGCTCCTCTCGTGCTTGTCTTGCAAGCTCCCGGAGCTTGTCTTCCTTTTGCTGTTTTTCCTTCTCTGCGAGTCGCTGCTGCATCAAAGCACGCGACTTTACTTCCTCACGGGCGTGCCTGTCAGCGGCTTGTAGCGCTTCCCCAAAAGCGGCAAACTTGTCGTTGATAGTCACGTCCTGCATACCTCGGCCATCTGCGGCCAGACGTTTGTCCAGAGGTACAGTATATCCCTTGGGGTTCTTCCAGTTGGAGATGGGAGGAGGAATCTTCCACATTTCCTGATCTTCGGCCGTGAGTTTCCGAGGCGGCGAGTGGAGGACTGGGGGCGGTGGCGATGGAGGTCCTCGTGGGATTCGCTTGTGCTTGAATTTCGGAGGCTCCATAGGATCGAGTTGTCGCTGCTGGATCTTGAGGATGCGGGCCTTGCCCTGCGCTTCCCCCATCTGAGCTGTGGGCGTATATCGAACGAAAGTGGGCTCGTCTTTCGAACGACCTTTGACCATCTTCGGTTTCTGCGCTGCTGTCTGACCGGCGATCAGTGCGCCGAGTGCTGCCGCGGTGCGTTCTTTAGTCGCCAGTACCATCTCCTCACTCGGACGCTCCAGATCCAGCTCGCCTGCATCAGCCTGCTGCCGCAGCGGAATCAGGTCCTTGAAGCTGGCTTGCACTATCCTTGTATCGCTGTGGCCTCTTCGCGCAATCTCGTCGTACTTTGTTTTTCCTTCGTTGTCGACCCTCATCGCGAGCGCGTTCGAGGTGCCTGTGGTGCCTTTCTTCCCCATATCCAGTGGGTATTGTGCGACATGCACTTCGGGAAATGCGCCGCCATCACCTGTTATAGTGTTAGCGTAGGTTCAATAGCATTGGAAAAGCCGTTCCGCCAGGGGATGACCAGATGTGATGAGCCATGCAAGGCACTTCGCTCACAAGGCTTCGTGCCATGTCTCGGCTGCTGCTTCAACGTGATTTGCTTACCAAAGTCATCGGCTGCCCGCGGCCGCCAACCTGTCCGCTGGCCATAGGCAGGCGGGCCATTCTGCTTCTTCACGATCTGCGTTTCGTACTGCTCGGCGCTCAGTACACGCGCGGCTCGTGAATCGCGCAGTTCCTCCTCCTCGCCCGTGTACTTTGGCTTTGGGAGCGACTTGGACAGGGCTGCGACGGACATGATGGGCACGTGGGGTTGGACGTGGTACGCGCGAAGGGACCGAATGATGGAGCATGGGAGGTGGAAACTTCACTAAGGACCGCGCAGCGCTACGGTGAATCATTTTGCCGTACCGAGGGTAACACGTCACGTGTGCGCCTGGCCCCCGGCCCCTGGCGAAACACTAGCGATTGCGTTCACTGAGCTAGCTTCCCCGTGGCCGCCATGCTCACTCCACGATCTGTGACCATTCATCATGGATGTCTCGAATTCCTCAGAGAAAGCTCCTCGCTAGGGCCAGTATGATGAGCTGCGTTCCCTAGTCTAGTGCCTTGGACTTTATTTTTAATCAAAGTTTCACAACAGCCTCGAATTCTAAATCGATTCCAATGAAAAGCCGGTGGATTCAGGAGGCCAGGGGACACGCACGCTGTGATTGCTTGGGACGGCACAGCTTACGAGCATCCCAATCAAATACTCACAGACAGCGAGTCATCTAAGGGCGCTGTTGTTGCTTTTGCAGCAACGGACATTCGCATCGCAGTCTCAACGCGTGAAGCGCTATCACCCTACCGGGAACAAATAGTGCACCGGCTAGTAGACGGTAGTGCCTGCACGTCACCGCATATCCACAATTGGAGGCGATGCCTGCACTCCAGGATGTGATGTCTCGTGCGTTGCCGGGCGGTCCTAGCTCTCGACGGGATGCGCTACCAACCCCCTCGAAGACGGGCTGGAAACTCATCCTTTTGCTGGCACTGGAAACGCAAGACCGCGGAATGTCTTGCTGAAACACTGGGGCCGGGTGGGCGAATGCTGAGCTTTTGTTCGCTGCAGGTCCGATAACGTGGTTCCGCCCTGCAGCGTCTGGTAGCATCTGGGTCCAGCGCTATGCCAGCCTCGCATTCTCGAAGGCCTTCAGGGCAACCGTCGGCGCGCCTTGACGACGCGCACACTCTGCCCGCACAACAACGCACCCACACGTCGCCTACCACGCCCACGCTCCTACGCCTGCCATCGACCAGCTCCGTCGCGTCGGCCCATTCGCGAGGCACATCGAACCCCTCCACGCCCGCGCTCAGGCAGCAGATCTCCATCCCGCCGTCGAGCAGCTCTGCAACCTCGCCCTCGTACTTCTCCCCGCAGCACGCCGCCTCAGGCAAGGACGCCCGGTCGCCCAACCCTCGCAGACCGCCCGCCTCGTTCAGCGGGCATGGCATTGACACCTCGCAAGGCCCTCCGATAACCCTCATCACCCGCGGCAAGTCTGACATCGCGCGCCGCACCTCGCAGCAGCCCGCCGACTTTGCCTTTGCGCAGCAGCAGTTTGCGCAGCTAGGACTGGTCTCACCCAGCGGGGCATCGCGTGGTTCGAGACGCAGCCAGCGCAGGGACGACATGGACGACGCAAGCGAATCCGCCCAACACCAAACACAGACCAACACTCCCACCCTCTCGCGCCAAAACTCGACGCGGTCAGCCCGCCGCCCGCCGCACATGGCAAGCTACGGCGACGGCGCCTCGGAACACGGGTCTGGCACCGGCATGCACAGCTACGCCGCCAACGCCCTGACGCCTGGTGCCGAAGGAGGCCAGGCCGAGGACCTCTTCCTCAACATTGCAGAGGACAGTGCTTCCAAAAACGCCGCCCTCGATGCTGCAGCGCGGTCTGACAGAGTGCGGGTGAGTTGATCCATCTGCCGTCGCATGCACGTCTTGACAGCACGCTGACCCAGACAGTCACGCATAGCGCGTACCAGCAATCGCCAATCCTTCACTTCCGCCCTGCAGTCCTCGCAGTCACAATCCACTCCAGCTTCGCCAAACACGAGTCGCATTCCCGCCGCAATCGACACCAGGGCAGGTTCCCAGTACCGGCGTGCCTCGCTGCTGGCCTCGTCGACAAGAGGCACGCGCGAGCAGACGCCAGAGACGCCAGCCAGTCCGCTCGAGACGCCACGGTCTCGCATGCACGAGCTGTCTCCCAAGCCATCCTTCACCTCGCGGACCAGGGACGCTGAACTCTCACCCAGAGAGTTTCTCGCACAGCTCGACGTTGGTCGGAGACGTCCCTCGCAACCAGACACCACGCAGACCCCACCGAATCGCAACAGCGCGTACCGCCCTTCAAATCTGCATTACTACTCGTCCTCGCGCGACAACTCACAGGTCGCCCAGGTGGAGACGCCGCAGGAACCTGCACCTCGAGCTGACGAGACAGAGTCCCATGGCTCCACGGGGCCTGCGACTTCTGTCTGGGACGAGCTGGATGAACTGAAGACCAGAATCAGGCGCATTGAGTTGGGAGGAAAGATTCCTGCCACCTCAGGCGCAGTCGTGTCGCAGGCCACCGCTGATCGTCCCCGAACAGCGAATACCTCCATAACCACCGCCTCGTCCTCACCTCACCAGCAGCGGAAGCCCATTCCCTCGCCCGCCGAGTCCACTGTTGGTGCTCCCATCTCACATAGAGTCCATCCCCTATTAGGAGAAGCGCTAGCGAAGGCAAAGCAACACACCTCACCTGCGGTTTACCGAGTGCTTGAAGCCACAGCGTCTGAAGCTCTCACGTTGGCGGAAATGACCGGCAGTGCTGGCCCGCAGGGAACACTGCACTCCGCTAGTTCAATCCTCAACGGCTCATCGATGCCTGACCGGCAAGTACGGCGCAAAGCGGACAACATCTGCCGCAGTCTCACCGAACTTTGCATCGCCTTGTGTGAGACCAAGGCCAGCATCGCCAGTCCGGCCATACGAGCTGCAGCTGTTCCTTCGCGCCGAACAAGCGTACAGATCAATGGCAACTCCCCGTCCATACGACAGAGCATTGAGCCGGAGAGCAACACGCTGCCCCGCGCAAGCCCTAGCACGGCCATGGGTCGAATCGAGGCACGTAGGGTTAGCTTGCTGGCTGGGGGTCCCAGGACGTACGGCAGCCCACGGGAATCGAGCCAAGAGCCGTTGACTCCAACACAATCGCACATTCCCACGCACTTGCAGCGCGCAGGCACGAGCCTTTTCCAGTCACGCCGGACTGCTAACGACGATGATGAGGATCCGACATTGCGGGCACCATCCCGAGCAATGACGGATTTTCGAAGCACGCGACCGACCCCAAAAACGCAATTCACTCGAGAGTATACATCTCGCGAACCAATGCCAGATCTGCAGCCCTCGCCTGCAATTCAACCTACCACTTCGCTGCGGCGTCCGACTGTTTCCGGTCTGGGCAATGAGAATCATCTACTCTTTCGAGACAACAGCCGGCGCTACGGCCTTGAACGTCAGAGCTCGCCGGCACGCGAAAAGCAGTACTCGGGGGATGTTGCCCCTAGAGCACAGTACAATACGAACAGGAACTCTATCAGCGGCATTTCGGGGCTCGGTCGCACTGTGAGCCTGAGCCGGAGAGCACGAGGTACTAGCGCTGGCGAGTGAGCGTCGCGCAGTATACGCATTGATACAATATTGATGATTGTGACGTTATATACCCATTTCACCCTTCGGCGCCCATGCGCGAAAAGGCGAACTCCGCCGAGTAGATGTTAAAACTGCAATCGCAATGGTCCTTCAGACTTTTGACAGCGCATGGCGTGTTGAGAGCAGAGCAGAGCAGATAACCCACATGTTTGCATCTCGATCTTCTTTCTTGTCAACTATCGCGAGTGAGGAGGATAGGCGGGGTAGCCACCGTCTGATACGGGATCTCGTTATTTGTGGGATTAGGATAAGGCTTCTACGAAGCATTTTCACGATTGTATTACTTATTTTAGCATAGGCATGGAGTTTTAACGTTTGTATCATTGTGAGGAAAAGAAGAACATGGGTCTTGCCTTAGGACTAAGTAGCATTTGCTTGCAGCGATACAAGAATGCGAAATTGAGCGTTATAGCGTGCAACAAGTTTTGTTGAAGTTTGGGATGGTGACGAGAATGACTGTGGAGCCTAGGACGTTACCGACTTGACAGGATCGAGAGAAGTGTTCAAGCGTCTTGCTACAAATGTCAACATAGTCCAATACATCCTTCGAGCTGTCGTATGTTCATCTACTACACCACTCACGTTCGCCGAGATTTGTATACGCCTAGAGCGACGCACGTCTTCCCTCCGGTAGCAGTACTCGAAAATGTATTCTCGAGCAAACAACACCATCTCCAACTTTTTCAACTCGAAGACATATCCCTTCAGTGGACGGCGGTGATGGACACTTCCTTCAGCGCGCTCGTGAACGCGTTCCAAAACTATACCAACGCGACAAACACAGGATGATGATAATCAAACAGCTTTTGACTGCACCATTGTCCTTCGAAGTACTAGTGGATACACACGCCGTGGTCGGGCCGTTGATCAGGTGGACTTGACTGAAGAAGAGTGTCACAATGTTCAATAAGCGTGGTTCTCAGTGTCTGGAAAACAAAGCCCCCCAAGATTTGTGTAGACGACGGCATTGAACCAATGTCAACGCCTTTCCAACCCATCGCGTCCGTGTTCAACTTCGGGGCGAGGTCCTCGCGAGACTTGCTTTTCTCTCCCGAGCGCGAGGATATGGAGAGACCGACCCGCATCCTTCATGCGATACGCGAGGTCAACAGGAACCAAAGACTTTCCCCGCAGGCGTCAGTCGACGGTAGCACGATCGAGACAAGCTCATTCAGAATCGATCTTGATCAACTTCTCAGGGACACCAAGAGGCTGCTTTTGCCTATTTCAACTTCGATGAAATCAATGATCCACACTCAAGAACGGGAGGCCTGGTTGCCCCGAAACTCAAACCTGCCATTATAACGCGGCGTTTTGGCCTCATCCGAGAGCAGCATGAGCACGAAGCGATGATAGCATCAGATTATGGGGGACTGGGGACCGTTGGCCCACGAGGCCATCACTTCAGAACCTTCATGACCAAACATACGATGATCTTCGCAGAATCGTCCTCTCAATCTCCAAAGAGCTGTGAAGTTTGCCAGCACGGTTCAGCAGCTGCAGAACATTGAGTCCGGGGGTCTACGGACTCGGGGGCTGTCTGGCGTCGGAATTGTCCTGTGCCTGCGTTGATTGCTACTTCAACAACGCCAAGCCAGCTCATACAGTCATGAAAAGGAAAGCAAAACGTGGTCGTTCCCGAGACCGTATGGTGGAACCGATACACTCGAACATTATCAAAACGACGTAATATGAACGTCCAAGCCGGGTCCGCACAGGTGCATTCGAGGACCAGTGTCTTCTACGTGGGGCTGTTGCATTTGAGGACGAAATCAGGGCCGTCGAGAAATTGGCACGGTAGCGCACATGTCCAGCGTGCAGGAGAACCAAGGCGCCGGCCTATCTTCTTACAAGTAGCATTTAAAAGAAATCTTTGTCCTGTTTTCGTTCTCAGATAATGTACGATATGAAGCTCGCCATGTGTTGTCGACGTCCAGTTTTAGTAACAGTAGGAGATCCTGATGGACCAATTGCAAGCTAGTGGCACTGTCCCCGCCATTCCATGCAACATAGCTTCCACGCTCTTCCACCCCCACGACACTCTACGCACGCCACCAACAAGCCAATGTAAGACAGCATGCATTCCGGGCCGAGCAGGGATGAATACGACGAAAGCCAAGAGTAATTGCTGGACGTGTAAAGGTAAGTGGGCACATGTGCCGGTATCCATGACTTTTTATCGCCGCCCGCATGGATCGACCTCGCAGGAAAAAGCTGGGGTAGAGGCGACCATCTTTTGGACGAATATGCTTGTGTCGACAAAGACGCTCTTCTCAGCACGTATAGTGCTGTAGTATCGCTACTAAATCGAGAGTCCAGATCGTAAAATCGGCTGCGACAAATCACTTCCTCGTTGCACCAATTGTACCAAGGGCCATCGAGTATGCAAAGGCTACGGCTTGAAGCTTTCATGGCCAGACAAATTTGATGGGAGGAGGAAGCAGAAAAGATATCAAGCAGTACCCGAGGGATCGGCGACGAGCTATGTGAATGAAAACGGAAGGTTTACGTTCTTGAACAGTACGTTCAAAGACTTGCAGGGGGGGAGAGTAGATTTGCAGGACTTGGTGGGGCCTGTGCCTAGGAGCTGGGGTTTTTCGCCGATTGGGGAGGGCGAGGGGACGTTGTTGACTTATTGTAGGTTGTTCAGTGCGCTATTTTCACGACTGGTCGAGAATTGGGCTTATGATTCGGATATAGATGAATCGGTCTTATCGCGCATGATCACCACCATCGACGATAGCACCAATGGTTTCCGCTTGGAGCTCATCCCCATAGCTATATCCTCGTCCGATGCATCATCTAGAGGTTTACTCGAAGCAACGCTAGCACTGTCATCCTTCCATCTCGGACAGCAAAAAGAGGCGCTCATGCACAAGGTGAAAGCTATCAAGTACCTCTCGACATCGATTCAAGGAGATAATGCGAACCGGATTGCGCAGTTTTCTGCGTGTATGATGCTGTGCGTTTATAGCGTATGTGCAACACTGATCTCACTGGAACTGTTCTTACTCGAGGACAGGTTTTTGATGCATCCGACACTACTTGGAGTGTACATCTCCAAGGTGCGAAAAGCTTGTCGCAGTCGTTCTCCCAGCAGGAGCGGACTATGCCGGGTCTAGCTTTCCTGGGATCATGGTTGGAGTATCATGATACTTTCTCGGCATATAGTCATGCATGCCAGGCGCCGGTACAACGGCTGGAAGACGTAGCTCTCCCGGAGAGCAACGCGACCAACCGAAAGGTGACCAGTCTTGACGAGCCATTCGAAGACTGATGTTGACCTAGACTAGATCGTTGGACTCCTCGGCTGCTCAACCGAGCTTATCCGCCTCATATCTTGCATCAATCAGCTGCGCGTCCTGATGGCTCCTGCGATACGGGCAAGTCTGGCACCACAGGACCACAGGATTGCAGATCTCGCCCATCTCATCCACAGACGCCTCCTCACTCTCCGCCAAGAAATCCACATCCAGACAGGAGAATTAGCAGGTACCACATGCCATACCCGCATCACCTTCACCGCCGAACTATACCGCATTGCCGCACTCCTCTATCTCCACCATACCGGCCCCCCTGGTACAGTATCCGATATGGAGGCATGCAGCCACGTCAAAGACGGCTTTACGGCACTGGACCAGATGGATATCTGCAGCAGCCCATGGCCGCTCTTCATCATCGCTACTTCCGTGACAGACGACCGCGACCGCATCAAAATCATGGGCTTTATCGTAGATGGTGCGAGGAAACGGCAGATTGGTAATTATGCGGTTATTGCGAATTTGGTGGAGGCTGTTTGGAAGCAGCAGGACTTGGCGGCGGATGAGAAGGGAGAGAGGAGGGTGGACTGGAGGGATGTTATCTATGAGGATAGGGGTATGCCTTCTTTTATTTAATAGAGGTTGGTCAGGCTGCAGTAGTCGTTGCGAGTTAGGTTCTTCTATCAGATTGCAGTAGCTGGACGTGCCGACTTGGCGGAGAAGGCTAGTCAGCGATAATAATATGGGTGTGGTGAGTCGGAAATGACCCCATGGCCAAGATGGAAAGGTGCACTGCTCCACAACAACGAGGCCATGGCGCAAAACCTTGTCGCAGTGCTGTGGAGAAAGGAGCGTGTTTGGTGAGAGCTGGTGGGAGGTGCAGCGAGGAGATGAGCGCGCGCTCAAGCGTGCATTAGCTCGGAGCCGCAATGCAGATCAACGGGCATCAATTTGCGTCGAGCAGAGGCGTGGGGTCCGCTGGCTTCCGAACGTGCGGTGGATCCGTGTCCGCACGGGAAGCGTTTGATGCGCCGCATCCGTTGAAGGGCGAAATTTTGAAAGCGATTCTGCGCTAAGGTTGTGTTGGTGAAGGTGGACGACAGAGGCCGAGTAGCAGCCGGTGAAGCGCAACTAGACCTTGTTGGCAGCGTGGTTGGCGGCGTGCGGTGATGGGTGCCTGGCCTGTGGTATCGCGTGCTGCACGGCGGGCCTCCAGCATCGGACTGCGCTGACGCGTCGGGATGGGGCAGGCGGCCATGCAGATTCCAGCGACATATCCAAGTCAACCGCGCAGGTTGCAGTGTCTGCGCGACGCGTGCAGCGATGGGATGCGAGGGGATGCGATGGGATGCGATGGGAAGGGCCGGGCACGTGCAGACGAAGTCGTCTTGCTGGCGATGGGATGGTTCACGTTTTAGTGAGGCGGTGATGGATGCAGCCTAGCGCAGAAAAGACGGCAGCGCAGTGACCATGGCGGTTGCGACGCGACAACCTCACGGCGCGCGGTGCAGCGGCATCTGCAACAGTGCAGCGCCTCTCACGGGTGCGCCCGATTGCATCGCAGCAGCCGCCGCCTCTCTCTGGACCGCAGAGGGCTGCGCGGCCGGCGCGATGCTGCTGCCGTCGTTGCCTCTGCACAGTTTTGCTGCTCACCCTGAAACGGCCCGTGCGCAGCGCCAAGGACCGTCCGTCGCTTGAGCCAAAGCCCAATTATAAAGAATAGCATTCTCATACATACCCGCCGCGCCCCCATCAGTGCTCCGACCCAGAATCCCCGGGGCCTTCTTCACCGCCTTCGTCAACATTCTGCCGCCTGCAGCCGCCACGTGACCCCACACGCGCACTCCCCAACTGCGCCTGTCACGGACCCAGCAGCACACCCCAATGGCTCGCTATTGCGCGTCACTCTGTAATCTATAATATCGCCTGGCTGCACGTCTCCGGGCCGACGCATCACCGCCAGCATGAGGTTTGTCGAGCGCATGCATCCTTTGATGAACCAGGCCCGCTAACGCTGCATAGTGGTACGAGATTGGACCGCCTCGTAACGTAAGTACCACACACCACCTGCCATCGCTCACGTGCACCCGCGCTGACCTCTCCCCAGGCTCCTCGAAACTGGCAGCACCCCTTTAATCCGAAATACCGCCGCGGACCAGCTGGCCGACGTCCAAAAACAGCATCCCGATGAGTTGTTCAACCTACTAACCCGTGTCATCCCCTACCTGCGGTCCAGGAGCTGGGACACGCGCGTTGCGGCTGCCAAGGCTGTTGGAGGCATCGTTGCCAACGCCGAAAAGTTTGACCCCAATGCAGACGACGAGCCCCCCAAAGAAGAGGTCAAGTCGGAATCCAACGGCCACGTGAAGCCCGAGGACAGCAATGGCGCCGCCAAAAAGGAGGAAGACGGCGAGGGCAGCCCGTCGCCACCAGCCGACACCCTCGACCTCACCACCCTCGATCTGGGCTCCATTCTCAAGTGGGGCAAGCAGCTGCTCGGGAGTGCCGGCAAGGAGTACGACTTCAAGCTGGCGTCCATGGACCCTGCAGCCCGCCTAGCACATCAGAAGAAAACCCTCAGCAAACGTCTTGGTCTTGGCGGCGAGTACATGGACGACGACCTTGTTGCCGACATCGATCTAGTCCCGCAGAATTCAGGGGCACGAACACCGGCGATGCACCGCATCGATACCACGGTGTCGCGATCTGACAGTATAGCCTCCACGACAGGTGCCTCACCGCCACGCACAGGTACCCCGAACGGTGACCAGTCCGTCCTCAGCAAGCGCCAGCTCAACTCGCTAAAGCGGAAGGCGAAGAAAGAACATAACGGCAGGGCCAGCAAGGTCCAGATCGTTGACCTAGGGCCGGCCGCACGCAAGAGCTCGCAAGATACTCCCCAGACTCCGGCTGTATCACAGCCCCATGCCATCAAGCTCGAACCCAAGGAAGAGAACGGCGACGACGGTGTTGGTGATTATTTCTCTCTGGAGCGCAAGGGCGGCGACGACACCCAACAGTTCGTCAAAGAATTCAAGGGTGCCCCCATCCCCGACAAGTCCGAATTCCAAACGGAAGCCGAAGAGGAGGGTCTGGAATGGCCCTTTGAGCGAGTGTCCGAGTATCTCGCTATCGAGCTTTTTGATCACGCGTGGGAGGTGCGACATGGCGCTGCAATGGGCCTCCGAGAGATCCTCCGCGTGCACGGCGGTGGCGGTGGACGAGTCAAGGGCAAGACTCGCGCTCAGAACGATGAACTTAATCAGCGGTGGCTGAACGACGTAGCGTGTCGGATATGCTGCGTCTTCATGCTTGATCGCTTCGCCGACTATACATCCGACAATGCTGTCGCGCCTATACGAGAGACCGCCGGCCAAACGCTCGGTGCATTACTACAGCATTTGTCACGCGACAACGTGTTTGCTACCTTTAGCGTCCTACAGCGCCTGATATTGCAACAGGATGCTGCCGGCGCGCACTGGCAGGTCTGCCAAGGAGGAATGATCGGCCTGCGATATCTTGTGGCTGTGCGGAACGACCTTTTGCTTGAGGAGGGCGTGCTTATGGACGGCGTCCTTGCGGCTGTCATCAAGGGCCTCGGCGATAACGACGACGATGTCCGCGCCATCAGCGCTGCAACGCTCATTCCTGTCGCTAAAGAATTTGTCGAGATGCGACCCGAAAAGCTACAGGAGCTCATGAACCAGGTCTGGGCCTGTCTGTCCAGCTTGCAAGATGATCTAAGCGCGAGTACCGGCTTCATCATGGACTTGTTAGCCAAGCTCTGCAGCTTCCCACAGGTCCTCACGGCCATGCAGGCAAATGCCCAAACGGACGACTCGCAATCGTTCCACGAACTGGTACCACGTCTTTTCCCATTTCTTCGACACACCATCACCAGCGTACGCGCTGCTGTTCTCCGGGCTCTGGTTACTTTTCTCAACATCCAGGACGTCGAAACGGACGGATGGATCGACAGCAAAGCGCTGCAACTCATCTTTCAAAACATCCTTCTCGAGCGCAATGAAGGAGTTCTAAAGCTCTCGCTTCAGCTTTGGAACGCCGTCCTTGACTCTCTCGGCAGCAGTCAGCTTCCTACGCACCTAGACCCCATTCTTGGATCCGTCATTCCTCTTGCCCTTACGCCTATTGGTGTCCGACGCCACCCAATACCGATGGATCTATCACTTCTCATCCGGCCATCCGGACAGGTGTTCGGACCGCCCCCCAATCTGCAGCCTTCGCGAAGATCGTCGCCCCCTGCCAATGGAGAATCCACGGCGAAGAGACGCAAGAAGTCGCGTGTTGGAAAAGATGACACGCCAACTCCATCGTCTTCTCCATCTCATAACGTAGATGGCCCCATGATCAGTGGTGATCTTGAGCTCGTAGGCTCGGAGGTCATGGTGCGCTCCAGAATATCAGCGGCACAAGCCCTCGGGAAGGCTATGGCTCTCTGGCCTGAGCCATCCAGGCAACAGACCTTCAAGACTAAGTTGCTACCGTCCCTCTCGTCTTCTCACTCCACGACCCAATTGACGGCCGCAATGGTCATCGAAGAGTTCGGCAAATCGCTGACCGCCAAGGATGCGCTTGCGGAGTCGTTCGCCCAAGCGCTTCTCCCCATCGTCGAAGGAGATAGACCCAGTGCATACGAAGACCTCGTTCCGAAGCTGCAAATCGTACGGACCCAGTGCACTGCTTTACTCAACGTCTTCCGCGATGGCCACGTTCAAAACTTGCCTAACATCGCCGTGGTCGTGCAAGGCGATCCTGCTGCCAGTCAATACGCCTTTTCCACCGCAGACGCTGAAAAGATCATTACCGTACACTTTGAAAAGCTCAAGAAGGCGATGACGCCGGCCGCGCGCATGGTGGCTTCTTCCAACCTGGACATCACCAAGGCAGAAGTGGAACACACTTTGCAAGAAGCCAGAGACATCAAGGAAGAGCGAGATGTTCGCATCAAGGCTGCTGCTGCTGGAGCTCTTATCTCGCTGAACAGCCCGCCCAAGAAGCCGTCGCTACCGATCAAGGCCATGATGGACAGCGTCAAGAAGGAAGAAAATGTTGAGTTACAGAAGCGCTCCGCCGCAGCAGTGGCTGGTTATGTTTTCCATCTTGTCAATGGCAATCGGACTGCTGTCGTCAATAAGGTTGTTGGCAACCTCGTCAAGTTCTACTGCATGGAAACAGCCGAAACTCCAGAATTCCACGGCCATGCCACCGTCGAAACTGGTATCCTCACCTTGAAGAAGGATGAGGATATCCGAGACCATCCAGATGCCGCCAAGTTCGCCGAAGAGTCCAAGGCAGCACGAATCACCAAGCGGGGTGCTCGCGAGGGTCTCGAACACATTGTCCAGAAGTTTGGTTCCGAGGTGTTCGAAAAAGTGCCGATTTTGAAGACCCTGATCGCGTCGCCTATCCGGAAAGCCTTCACCGACGACGACTTGCCTTCTGAAATAGCGGATGCGGACGGTGTCTTTGGGCAAGAGGTTGTGGATGGCCTGTCCACATTGCGAGCGTTGGTAGGAAGCCTGCACCCCGACGTCCGTCCGCTTGTCAAGGAACTCCTTCCTCTTGTCGCGAAGGCTCTGCAGTCCAAGCTGTACGTTCTTCGCTACGCCGCCGCAAAATGCTTCGCCACAATCTGCAGCGTAATGTCGGTGGACGGCATCACCATGCTCGTCGAGAACGTCCTACCGTCGATCAACAATTCTAGCAACGTTCATGCGCGGCAGGGAGCCATCGAGTGCATCTACCATTTGATCCATATCATGGAGGACAGCATCTTACCATACGTCATCTTCTTGATCACTCCAGTCCTCGGTAGAATGAGTGATTCAGACAACGATGTTCGCTTGCTCGCTACTACCAGCTTCGCTACACTCGTCAAGCTCGTCCCGCTTGAAGCCGGCATTCCTGATCCGCCTGGCTTGCCTGAATCACTACTCAAAGGACGAGAGAAGGAGCGCAAGTTCGTAGCCCAGATGCTAGATGCTAAAAAGGTCGAGCCTTTCGAGATCCCGGTCGGCATCAAGGCAACTCTTCGCTCTTACCAACAGGACGGCGTCAACTGGCTGGCCTTCCTCAACCGGTACAACCTGCACGGCATCCTCTGCGACGACATGGGCCTTGGAAAAACCTTGCAAACACTTTGTATGGTTGCAAGTGATCACCACATGCGCGCAGAAGAGTATGCAAAGACGCAGGATCCCAACTGTCGACGGATGCCGTCACTCATCGTCTGCCCACCTACCTTGTCCGGCCATTGGCAACAGGAAATCAAACAATACGCGCCGTTCCTTTCGTGTGTCGCGTATGTTGGCTCGCCGCCAATTCGCAGCCAGCACAGGACTCAGCTCGACAAGGTTGACATTGTCATTACGTCGTACGATATTTGCCGCAACGATAACGATGTTTTAAAGCCTTTCAACTGGAACTACGTCGTGCTTGACGAAGGTCATCTGATCAAGAACTCCAGGTCCAAGACGAGCCAGGCAGTCAAGAACTTTCAGTCAAATCACCGTCTCATTCTCTCTGGCACTCCTATCCAGAACAACGTGCTCGAATTGTGGTCCCTCTTCGACTTCCTCATGCCTGGCTTCCTTGGCTCAGAAAAGGTGTTCCAGGAGCGCTTTGCCAAACCCATCGCGGCCTCGCGCTTTGCCAAATCATCCTCCAAAGAACAGGAACGCGGTGCTCTTGCTATCGAAGCTCTGCACAAGCAAGTCTTGCCTTTCCTCCTTCGACGCCTCAAGGAAGAAGTCCTCGATGATCTCCCGCCCAAAATCATCCAGAATTACTATTGCGATCTCTCCGATCTGCAACGCAAGCTATTCGAAGATTTTACTAAGAAAGAAGGCAAAGAGATTCAGAGCAAGGCCGGAAGTGCCGATCGCGATAGCAAGCAGCATATCTTCCAGGCACTTCAGTACATGAAGAAGCTCTGCAATTCACCCGCCCTTGTCATCAAACCCACACACAAGCAGTACGATGCTACCCAAGGCTATCTCAAGAAGAACAACACGTCGCTTGAGGACATTGCCCACGCGCCCAAGCTCGGCGCGCTCAAGGACCTACTCGTCGACTGCGGCATTGGCAGTGCAGATGTCAACCGCGATAAGAACGGACTTGCGGGCAACGATCTTCCTGAAGCCGTCTCCCAGCATCGCGCCCTCATATTCTGCCAAATGAAGGAAATGCTCGACATGGTGCAAAACGAAGTCTTGCAAAAGCTTCTTCCCAGCGTGCAATTTATGCGTCTGGATGGCAGTGTGGACCCATCGAAACGCCAAGATATCGTCAACAAGTTCAATTCGGATCCATCGTACGACGTGCTTCTACTCACGACATCTGTTGGTGGTCTGGGTCTCAACTTGACCGGTGCCGATACCGTCATTTTTGTGGAGCATGACTGGAATCCGCAGAAGGATATCCAAGCTATGGATCGGGCTCATCGCATCGGTCAGAAGAAGGTTGTCAACGTGTACCGCATCGTCACACGCGGTACTCTGGAGGAGAAGATCCTTAGGTACGTTTCGGCCCCCTTCACTTGTCTCACATAGTAGTCATACTAACTTTCACTCAGTCTCCAACGCTTCAAAATCGACGTCGCATCCACCGTCGTCAACCAGCAAAACGCAGGCCTGGGCTCTATGCAAACAGACCAGATCCTGGATCTTTTCAACGTCTCGGCGGACTCGGCAGACCCCGGGGCGTTACCGCCGCCGCCTACCGCCGCGAATGGCGAGGGCGGGTCGGGAATCAATGAGAACGACGCTGTTGATGCGGAAGGAAATCTGAGGGAGAAGGGAAAGAAGGGCTTCCTGGATGACTTGGGCGAGTTGTGGGATGAAAGTCAGTATAATGAAGAGTTCGACTTGGACGGCTTTTTGGGTAAGATGAAGGGCTAGTCCGTGTGCGTCTGGCTTCTGGGTCTGACGGTTATCCCTTTTGGCGTTGCTGTTGCAACGTGTTGGCGTTTATGGAAGGTCAGGTCGGGTCATCTTGCGTGCATGGATGGGAGCCGGTCGTGCATTTACACATGGTCTGCACTGGCGGGCTCTGCGATGGCATTTGTTTTAGCATGGCGCTGGGGAGCTCATTTGCGCTGTTATTTAGGCACACTGTACGCTAGCTAGATCGACTTGACTGGCTCGTAGTAGTCTTGATTGCGGTCGGAACGAAGGACTTGTACTGTATATCATTGTTCCTTCTGTTTCACTGCCAACACTCGCACTCCAGGACCAATCAAACATCCACCATCAAATCCCCAGAGTCATCAACTACCCTCGCTTTCCCTCCCCGTCCTCCGCCCCTCCCGCCCCGTCCACCCCCCTTCCTCTTCCCCATGCCGCCTTCTCTCTCCCACTCTCCAACATCAACAACCACGCCCTCCGGCAACACGCCATCCTGCATAAGCACGCCTCCATCCTTCTTCCTGCTCTCCACCCTCTTGAAGAACTCATACGGCAAAACACCCTTGTCATCCCCTTCGGTGAGAATGACGCCGTTTTCGCTGACGAAGAATTTGAGTCCCGCAGCGAGCGCGGCGGGGACGTCGATGTAGATGAGGACTGTGGAGGAGTTGCGCATGCCGGATATGACTGGTGGTGCTGAGTTATCAGCGTCGGAAGGGTCACGGGCGGTGGCAGATGCGTCTTGGCTCTTGAATCCAGCGGGAAGCCCGGAAGCGAAATGCATATGGTTCCTCCCCATTTTCCTCATGCCGCCGCTCTTCAGGATCAGTTTCCAGGCAGCTTCATTGGTACCGTGGACGACGGTCTCGGGCACATTTCCCGCCTCGGTGGTGATGGGGGTTAGCAAGCCGTCGGTGTCGACTTTGATGGAGTGGCCTTGGTTTGCGCGGATGAGGTAGTCTGAGGGATCGTTTGATTCTGGGATGGCTTGCAAAGCATCTGATTCAACATCTGGCTCGGGGGTGGAAGCATTCTCCGGGCGTGTATCGAGTGCGGACGCGAGGATCATGGAGAAGCGTTGTTTCTCGTTGCTAGTAACAACATCTTTCAATTCTGCAAACGAAATGTTCAATCCTTTCAGAGCCCGGGTATTGAGCTGCTCGTCCCGTCAGCTCCACGAACGATTTCACCTTCCAATAAAAAATCAATAGTCAATACTCACAGCATCGGCAACCCCCACATACCCCCCCTTCCCCAACTTCAACCCCTCCGACTGCGCCCCATGCCTGAGCAACCAACTCACTTTCCGCGAGATCTGCTGGTCCCTCGGCATCTCCTTTCCGCCTCTTCCTCGGCCACCGCGTCCGCCGGCCATTTCTCGAACGACGCGCTGCACGAGGGGTCTTGGTGGAATTTTGAATTAACGTTTTGAGGTCAGAAGTGACCTTTGCGTGGTGTCTTGGGTAAGGTGATTAGGAGGTGAGGTGCTATTTCAGATTGGAGACTTCGGTTGGCGTTGGATGTGGTGGATTAGGCGCGTGTAGGTAAGAGGTTCGGGTTCAGGGTTTGTGCGGACTTGAGCCACAGTGTAGTGGGCTGCGCCACATGTTTAAGCATGTGGCGTCCAATGCGCGAACTTGCGCTCTTTGACTGTCTGCACTGATAACGCCCATATCAAATAATGTCCGTGCTCAAGAGATTTTATATTATACATATTTACTTGGAATAAACAAGATCAGACAAAAGGTAACTAAAATCATGTATTTGACTGACATATGCGTACTACCATGCAGAGGGCACATAGTGCGAGCGACCCATATTCTACATCCTGCTATCGTCAGAACTAAGCGTATCGCATGCGATGGAGGTGACTATCAGGCCCTCATCATCTCCTACAACAGAAAATATCCAATTGCCGCGCACCATCTCAATCCTCACCCCTCTGCACCCAGCAGCTTCCTTGCGCAGTCAACGTTACACCAAGCCAGATCCATGACACCCCAAATTTGCCCAGTCATTCGCGTCGTCGCCAAAAATCATACCTTCGCGCATGGACTCGTTATGATCCCAAACCATCTATAAAACTCCCATCCCAGAAAAACTCCAAAATATAACAACTGGGTATCTTGAATCAAAGAACATAAGACCGGTATGTATTGTTGAAGCGAGGTCCTGCTCTCACTGCCTCGAGGCCCAGCCTGTTTGATACGACGTAATGCAAGGGTATCGTTCTTTTCGTGGTCCAAGACAATCCGTAATGAAAATGATGCGCGCGTGGCTATCGAAGTCGCGCGTATGATCGTTCTGTTGTGTGTGCGTGCCTAAGAAGGAACCCCTCCTTGGGCCTTAAAGAGTAACATAAGCGTAAGCTGTCACGTAAATCGCCGGTCGGGCGTTTTGAAGTCGCGCTCGAGTATGGAAGACTCGCAGTGAGCGCAATTTCATCCGGCCGTGTGCGTCGAGAATAACTTCCTCTCTTGCTTAGTGCCAGCCGCCCATACCGGGACCGTTGGGATAGTTCGACTGGTTCCCATACCCGGGTCCTTGGCTATTCAGACCGAGTTGCGGATCCATAAAAGTTTGCGCCCACTCCTCGCCACCAAAAATCTCGTCAAAGTTCATGTTGTTGCCATCTTGGAGAGGCATCTGCGGGGCCGACGAGTGGGGTGGCGGATGGAAGCCTCTCTGTTGCGCGCCTTGCATGAGATACATGGGCATTGGGCCCAGAAGCTGCACTTCATTGTCCGGCCGTCTCGGGGCCATGCGTACGTTGCCCATACCAGCGGGGCTGTTGAATCCGGGCGGGCTCGGTTTCATATCTACGCCAGCAGCCTGAAACGCAATTTGCGCCATGGTGGGCGACTCGTGCTTGAAGCCAAAGGTTTGCGGATGGCTGTCCTCGAAGGTGGTCATTGGCTGGATCGGGTAGGCCATCGGATCGGCAGACGGGAACATCATCGTGGAAATATCGGCCAATGGGACGTCGAGTGAGGTGGGATCGGTGAAGGCGTTCACCAGCGGTGCAGTAGGGAAAGACTGCGCGGGTCGCGACCCAGTCGTCGGCGCGGTACCCATACCGAAACTGTTCAGGCTACTGGTTGAAGCCGATGTAAGACTAGGAGAGGGCTCGAAGAATTCAGAGTTCGAACGCGATGGCGAGTTGTATACGGAATCGACCCCGAGGTTTGCGAGATGGGCTTGCGACAGGGGCAACGCAGTCTGGTTGTTATTAGGTATGCTTTCGGGGAAGGTAGAAGCGCGTCGGACCCCGGTGGAGATGAAATCAGAGTCCTGCTTCAATATGTTTGGTCGACTCCGTAGAGACTGGGGCGAGCTTCCATGTCGACGTTTCTTGGTCTCCGCAGCATCGCCGCCACGTTTGACAGAATCGGGCAGCTTGTCGAATATGTTCTGTGACTGTTAGCAATAAGCATGCACGAGGAGAAGGCATGATAGTACCTTTAGAGTCTCCGAGCACCTGTCGGCCGCCATGCTTCTCTTCGCGAAGTATTCCAACAATCTTTTGCCTTCTGCTGCATCGCGGAATAGCTCAGAACTTGTGGGGCTAGTGGGGTTTTCCAGGATAAAGTAGAGGATTGACATGATGGCGAAGAAGGTAGTGTACATGGAAAACCAATATGCACCGACGAGAAGACCGCGTTTCTTCATCTCGGCGGTGACGTGTATGATATTACGAGAGACGCTGATACATGCCGAGGCACAAGCGAATGCCCGCTGATCTACTGCCGGTTGGTTTTGGCTTGGCTGGGCAACGTAGTGGAGGAATGGCCTATAAAGGAGCAATTGGGCGTGGGCGAACGCCATGCGCAGGAGTTGCTGTACTCTGTGACACTGTAAGTGAATGAAGAGAGACAAGTAGCATGGAACGCACCTCATGATTATCGGCGACGCTTCTCCGCCAGGCTTCAGCGCCATAGGTAACTCATCGAGCCACTGCTGCAGATTCCGCTCAATTTCGCGAATCTTCGAGTAACTGACCGAATATGTCACTGAATACTTGCTGCCCGACTTCGTGCCCTTTGTTGGATAGACATTCTTGCAGATCTTGCTAAGAATCTGGACGATCTTGGTGTGAGCATTGCACGCGGCCATGACCGAGATCTCACCCTCGGGCATAGGTCGTATCTCGGTCTCGGTGATGTACTCGTCGTCAACTTCGGTAGGGAAGTCCTGGTCCACATCGTCGTCCTCGAGAAAGTATGGCAGCCCAAGCATTGCTCCCACATACGTGTCCATTCTTCGTATTACCCAGAACAGGCGTTTGCGCGTCTCGGCTTCGATCGGGCTGAAGTTGATGTTGAACGATCGGTGGAGGCCCATGCGTATGGCCGATCGAAGTGCCACTCCAATGTAGGCGTAACAGGTGGAAAGTTTCGCTGAGCTCTGTAGGAATTGTATCATAAACACGATAGCCTGCAACGAAGTCAGGTCCCGGCAGTCGGCAATGTCCAGCAGCTGGCGTGAAGCGCGAAAGTACTTGTATCTGAAGGGTGTCAGCGTAGATGTTAATAGTAGTGTGTCGGACTTACCCGGCTTCGATGTTCGCCTCGTAACCGGCTTGGTCGAGGTCCGCGCTGGGTTTCGAGAACAAGGTTCCCAGAGCCAGTACGGCATAGAGTAGTGGCAAAAAACTGTTATCGGCATCGTTGTAGTTCTCCGGTGTCGCCTCATATATTTGCTCAAAGGACGTGTTGAACGAAGGCAGATGGACTACACGCAGCAATGCACCCGCATCGATCAGAGCGTTGTCACACAAGTGGCGCGCTTCTCTCTTGGACGGTAGATCCGTAGCGGCTGCCTGTAGGGTGGACGAGTCTGCAGGCGACGGATGTGCAGAGCCTGGAGAATCAAAGACTTGGGAATAGGGTCGGTATTTGAAAGGGGACTTGTCACCGATGATGTGACCAAAGTCCTGCTGGATCCTCCTCATGAAACTCAGTCCTGAAGAGTGGCCGTGATAGTCCCAGTTCCCATCTTCGTCCAGGTCGAGCTGACCCGTCGCCTTTACCATGGACTCGAGATGAGAGTCGGACGCGTCTGCTCGGGCGGTGTCTTCCTGCCGCTGGGCGACGCGGCCGCCATGGGGTGCCTGCTGTTGCCGCGGGTTCGCGGTCTGCATCTGCGGAAGCACGCCATTCTGGAGATGGGCGTCGATGCTGGAGTCGTTGAGATCAAGCGTGGGAAAGATGAGAGAGAAAATGCCCTTGGCCCGCTTCAGCTGGGACTCTAGAGCCTCAATGTACTGGGGCGCGGCTGTGCGCCGTCTGTTGGACGGCTGGTCGTAGGTGCAGTCTGTGGGGTGTTAGTATGGTTGATGGGGCGCGGAGGAGGTGTGGCGCAGGGAGACTTGCCGTAACTATACACGGTGCAGTGGGTGCACGGCTGCTTGCCGTCGCACTTGATCTTCTTTCTTCTACACTCGTCGCTGCGCCTCGTTAGACGCCACACTTGGAGTCGATGGGGTCTGGGGCATACCATGCGCGCGTCACCCTCCTCCGCTTCTGCATGGGCAGCGTGGCTGGCTTCGATGGTCGATCCTCGGCGTCATCGCTGATTGGCGACTGCTGGTCTCCTGTGTCGGGCGAGTCTTCTTGTTCATAGTGCGAGGCATCACGGTGGGAGGAGTCGGCGGCATGGGTGTGGCTGTCGACGACTGGGGAATGAGGAGCATCCATGGTGTGGCACAGAAGGTGAGCATCGCAGGCTGGGGCGCGCGCAAGCTAAGAAGAATCGAATACAGCCATGGGCAGCATTGACTAAGCAGCGGGAAGCGGCGGTGGAAGCGCAAAGAGTGGATAGCCGCTGGAATAGAAATTGGGTGGATCATGGACATGGGCGGAACTGGAGTAGCGCCGAGCATTGGAGCATTGGTATTAGTTCGGACTCGTCCGCTGGCGATGCACGGCGAGCTTGGGAGACGCTGGAGGAGCACGCTGGGAATTGGCACCGACGCCAGACGAGCCTCTGCGCGCGCGGATTGGCGAGGAGTGCTTGGGAGGCCGTCACACGTTCGCACGGCTGGCAGCGCGTCCTTGGCCGGGGGGCTCTCACGATGCCTCGCAGCACTCGCTCTCGCGTCGGGTGCACACAGAGGGCTAGGACAGCGGCGGAGATAGCATGTAACTGCGTCAATGCCAAGGTCGCGTATCTGCATGCTGTGGCGTCAGAGAGCCCATTCTCGCATGATGCCAATCTGAAAAGAGGGGTTCCCGAGCGAACCAGCCACCGCAGCCACAGGTTCGCGCCGCCACGTCCCTCGCTGCTCGGCGGCATGACGCGGTGGTGCTTGGGATCGGGGCGGGCGTGCTGGGTCCCGCGAGCATGGCGACGATGGGGGGCTGTAGGGTTGGTGGACGCCGAGCAGAAGCTGCCATCGCAACCAACACCTCTTCCATGCCTCTGCCTCTCCAAAGAGCAACGCAGGCCGCTTCGAGCAGGATCAGCACGGATATGCGTGCCGGTCTCGTACGCAATGGCGTATGAGGGGCCCTCCTCGTGGCCGCCAAGCTCGCTGCTCGCTGCTTTGGTCCGACGGCTCCACTCCTCAAGCCACACCATGCACCGCCAACCCAACCGTGAGTTTAGCCAGCGGACGGTGACGGAGCATCTGGCTCGACTTTCCCTCGAGCATCCCAGGTCGCTTCCAACATCATGGCTCAGTTCGACACAAGCAGCCGAACAGGGCCTTCAGTGTACAAGCACGACTCCCATGTCATCCGGCTGCGCGACTCGGACTTTTCCGTCGGGCGTGCCATTCTGCACATGGACAGGAACTTGGGACAAGCGCGGTCACTCTCAGGCGGGCGTTAGCTGCTCATCGTTGGAAACGCCAGGGCTTCTAGCGTCTCCTCCGTCTGGCCTTGTGCCACACTTGATGCAGCACTCTTGGGTAGGCCCGCATTACGTATCGAGCCCGGAACGCCGTCCCCACTCCCATGTTTGGAGCCAACTATCACCGCGCCAAGAGGGACTTGACTGTAGCACCCGCCTCAATTCACCGCCATGTGGCGTCACCGGACGCAGGTATAGCCCATCGGTCGGAGATGCCACGGACGAGATTGCAATCCGCCCCGAGCTCGAGATCAAGCCTTCAATCAAGCTGTCGACCGAGACGAACAATTTGAGTGGCGACTCTCACCGCCAGCCAGGGACGGGAGATCCACCTTGTGCAGCGGAATGAAGATGGGACACTACAATCGTCCCATGTTTGCGAAGTGCCAGAGACGGCCGTCGTCCAGGACGAGCATCATTGCTCGGCCTTGGCGCATGGTAGAAGCCACGGCAGTAGCGCTGGCGCAGTGACTGCGCCAATCAATGGCAGCCACACGGCTGGGGACGACGCGTCCCGATCCTTCGATAAGTTGCAGATATCGAGACGGTGTCCTGTGCAAGGAACTCGTCCGAGCCTCCATACGCGAGTACGTCACGAGGTTCCGACGCGTCTTGGCCATTTTTTTTGCTGGAGAGGGAACGCTGTCAGCCGGGTGTAGCAAAGCTGGAATATATTGGGTCCAGAGAGGTAAAGGTACACAGAACACCTTAGAGGAGAGGGGAACACATTCGAACAGAACAGTGAAAGCGCCATCGAAGTGTTCCCCTCAAACGTCATCAGCGAAGCAAGCCACAGAACAAAGCTACAAGCTGGTTGAAAGGTTATTCCATCCGAGGCGCCCGGATCCTCGACAAGTCCCGAGGCCTCATCGTGGGAGTCATGCATGCATATTGGTAAGAGCGACATCAGATCATCTGAGATGAGGTTGACAGGCGTGCTGCCGAACGTGGTTGATGATGGTGCACCAGCACGCCCATAGACTGCCTAGTGTACGAGTGCAAAGTGCAAAGTGCATCGTAAATTCAAATCATTGCGCACTGATACCCCTGTGGATGAGCTTTGCTGAGGACGACTGTGCGCCCTAACAGCCTGACGGCACCCCAATTATAGATGGCCACTGCTAGGTCGAAGCGTGCTCTTTTTACAATTATTTTCGAATGTTTGAACATTCGTGGGATTACGTGCGCTAGTCCGTATTAGGCTCGCGTTGGGCTCGCGTACTCGGCCAATCCGCGTACTTGGCCATTCCGGGCCTCGCCAAGCCCACACAGTTCACATTCTCTCTGCGGTTCTTTCGACACGACCAACTAACACAGCACCACCCCCAAATCGAACACCATGTCGACCTTCGAGCCCGTCATTGTACGTACGCCTTGAAGCTTCATCGGCCACGACTGTCCAGCGTCCGATTCGCGACACCGCCCTCGCCAGAGCACGCTGCTAACACGCAACCAGGTCATTGACGGAAAGGGCCACCTGCTCGGTCGCCTGGCCAGCACGGTCGCAAAGCAACTGCTCAATGGCCAGAAGATTGTTGTAGTGCGCTGCGAGGCTCTCAACATCTCTGGAGAGTTCTTCCGCGCGAAGCGTACGTCTACCCACACCCGCCGATGGAGACGACCAGGACCACAGACATGTCGAACAAATTGCTGGATGAGCAATGGATTGCTACAAGCGCCCTGTCTTTGGTTCCTGCGGCTCTCCATTGCACCACCGATGGCGCCCTTGATGAGCATCGCTGACGTCCTGCACAGTCAAGTACCAGGCCTTCCTCCGCAAGCAGACCCGTTACAACCCCACCCGTGGAGGTAAGATGCACCCGAGACCGCATCCCAGATGTATTCGCTCGAGCATGGCTGACACGCCTCAGGTCCCTTCCACTTCCGCGCCCCGTCCAAGATGTTCTGGCGAACGGTCCGCGGTATGATCCCGCACAAGACTGCCCGCGGTGCCGCTGCCCTGGACCGCCTCAAGACCTTTGAGGGCGTCCCCCCGCCGTACGACAAGAAGAAGCGTGTCGTCGTTCCCCAGGCGCTGAGGGTGCTCCGGTTGAAGCCCGGCCGCAAGTACTGCACCGTCGGTCGTCTCGGCCACGAGTTCGGCTGGAAGTACCAGGACGTCGTCGCCAGGTATGTCACATCTCTCCAGCGGTCCTTAGCGCATACTGACCTTTGTACAGGCTCGAGGAGCGGAGGAAAGTCAACGGCCAGGCGTACTACCAGCGCAAGAAGCAGGCTCAGAAGCAGCTGTCGCAGGCCAAGGAGGGCGCAAAGGTGGACGACAAGACCAAGGAGCAGCTGGCCTCGTACGGCTACTAGAGGATGCAGAGATGGTGTTACGGCGGCTGACGCAAGTCGGCGGGAATGCATAGGTCTCACGGGATCTTTTCGACCTTTGACATATTTTCGTCTGTTTGGGGAGGTGTCCAGGCAAAAAGAGCTTCAAAGTGCTCACGAGTTCACGGGTCTTCCTCTTCGCGGTCAGATATCCACTTCCGACTAGAAGAAACAAACAATGAAAAGCTCAGGGCTGCATGGTTGGTAATATGTGATGGCGTTGGTGTCAATTTACGGTATATTCTTTGTATGCACTTGCCCGGTTCGACTCCCACGCGTGAGGTGTTCAGCACAGAGTGAGTATTATTGCCCGCGTCGTCGTTGTCCAGAAGTCGTGCAAGACACGCAAGCGGATGCGGGGTGGTGGTCGGATGGGAGCTCCACGCCGCTACCAATCGGTGCTCCGCACGGGCGGCTGACCTCGGCATTGGCGTCTGATCCCGCTCTAGACACAGCTACCCCGGACTCCAACTCCAGCTCCATCTCCATCAAGCACAGAATTACAATCCTTCAAAGAACATCGCATTGCCCACGTCGAGCACTTCTTCTTCACACAGAAAGAGCAGATTAGTAGGAGGACATCATGAGTCCATTGGATAGACTGCAGAAGCTCGCTTCACACTTCACGTCGGCATATCCAGTCCCGGGCCCGAGCACGATCCACCCTGGGGACAGCCATGAGTACCATCATCGGCACAACTTCCACACACTGTCGCCTACGTCGTTTTTGTGGCGAGCGGCTTGTATAGAACCAGAGGTACGCTCCCTTCTCATCCATTTATATGTTACGCTAATCACCGTGCATGGGATCAGGCCATAGCCATCTACCATAAGACAGCGAATAATACAATCTTGCGCCGCTCCTACCTCGAATTTGCCGACCGCGCACGTGGTCTCGCTTGCTACCTTCTCAAGCACAACTACAAGCGCGTCGGCATCCTCTGCACCAACACACCCGCTTTCCTCGAGGCGCTATTTGGCATTGCCGCTGCCGGAGCTGTCAGTGTCGGCGTCAATTACCGACTCAAGACGGACGATATATCGTACATTTTCCAACACTCGGAGGTCGATCTGATAATCGCCGATTATGAATTTGAGGGACTGCTTGAGAAGTTCAAGGCAGAGAAGCCTGGGGTGAAGGTCATCGTGGACACGGATACAGATGCCACGGAAGGCCAATTAAGTGGGCCCTTTGACGACGCCGTGTTGGAAGGCCTCAATTACGATCGTACTTCCGGTAACCATGGTTGGGCAGCATTGCAATCGCAACCTGCAGACGAAGAAAGCATCATCGCGCTGGCATACACGAGTGGGACAACAGCTCGACCAAAGGGTGTCGAGTACACTCATCGCGGTTGCTACCTCGCTGCTCTAGGAAACGTTGTAGAATCCGGTCTCAATTACCACACCGGACGCGCAAAGTATCTCTGGACGCTGCCCATGTTTCATGCAACGGGGTGGACGTTTCCCTGGGCAGTGACCGCAGTGCGCGGCACACATTACTGTTTAAGGAAGATTGACTACCCTGAGATCTGGAGATTACTCAAGTCCGAGGGAATCACTCACTTGAATGCCGCGCCAACAGTAAACACTCTTCTCTGCGCAGCGAAAGAGGCCGAAAGACTAGAGAACCCAGTCAGAGTAACCGTCGCAGCATCTCCACCATCAGCCTGGCTCTTCGAACAAATGACAAACCTAAATCTACAACCAGTCCACGTTTACGGACTGACGGAAACATACGGGCCCATCACGAAAGGATACCACATGCCAGAGTGGGAAGATTTGGAGACCAAGGACAAGTACGCGAAGATGGCGAGGCAGGGGCATGGATTCGTGACTGGGCTGCCTGTGCGGGTTATCAAGACGGGTGATGATGTCAAGGAAGGGGATCTGACCGATGTGCAGAAGGATGGAAAAGAGATTGGAGAAATTGTGTTCGAAGGGAACATTTGTGCGAAAGGGTACTATAAAGATGCGGAAGCTACAAGGAAACTTTGGGCGGGTGGAGTTTCACACTCTGGCGACCTTGCTGTCTGGCATCCGGATGGTGCTATTCAGATCCTCGACCGCGCAAAGGATATCATCATTTCTGGTAGACTCGCCCCGCTTCACCCCCATCTCGCATAGACACCGCTAACCACAACACGCAGGCGGCGAAAACATATCCTCCGTGGCCCTAGAATCCATGCTCGCGACCCACCCCTCCATCCTCGAAGTCGGCGTCGTTGCCGTGCCAGACTCCCACTGGGGCGAGCGGCCGAAAGCCTTCGTCACCGTCAAGGACGGGGAACAACTCAATGGGAATGACGTAGTTGATTGGGCCAAGCACAAGAGTGAAATTAGTAAATTCATGGTGCCGAGGGAGGTCGTGGTTGTGGAGGAGCTGCCCAAGACGAGCACTGGGAAGATCAAGAAGACCGTGTTGAGAGAGTGGGCGAAGGGGAACGCGGACGCGAATTGAAAATGGTCGGGTGGAAAATCGGTACATTTGAATGTTCAGGGACTTCTGGACGAACTCGACGACAACACCTTCTGTTGCATGCAGCAGTCCTTCTGGAGAGTAGTCGAGCTGTCTTGTCGGACGCGTGTACCAGGTAGGCACATGTTAGGTCCGCGAAAACGTGCCTCGTGCACTGCCTGCCTGTTGTCTTAGGCTTGCCATCGATATCTGGATCATCGTTGCGAAACCACTATCACAGTGTTGGCCCTCGACAACTACGAACATATGTATCATAGACAGACACCTAGATTTGTTTACACTTGACATACCTATGAAATTCTTAATCTCAATTCAAGGCGAGATGCCGGTTTGCGGGAGTGGTTGTGAAGCGCAGGGCTGGACGAATCGAAAGCTAACAAACGAGGAATGAACGTGTCATCATGTACGAATTTAGGCAAAAGAGCAATCGACAGAGCATTCCAATGTCCAACTCAGCATGAGCATATACTCGAGAACAAAAGCGAAAAAGAAAAGGGAAAGGGCAGAATCGGAGTCGAACCAATCGGAGGAAATGGATGTCTTGTGTCTAAGTATGCATGCAGAATAGTGAATAGTGAAGATACTCCTTCTGTTGCACGGACCTATTTCGACGTCATGGAAGCATTGCTCTCTTACTCTCACGCTCTGCCTCCGCTCCGCAGACTCACCACCCGCCCTTGAGAAGACGATGCCCCCCTTCACCCGCGCTTGAGCAGCTACCACTATTCCGTTTACTACGACTTGAGAGCTGGGCAGGTTCTCTACCTATCACGTCGTCGACAGCAACACCGGCTCCCAGCGCACACCTTCGCACAACCTCGCTGCCTATTCTCAGAGTCAACAAATCGCAGCCTCGAACACGCTCTTCGCCGCCCTCCCGTCCTCCCGACCTACTTTGCAATACATCGCATATCATCTACTCAAGGCAACCCCCCCAGTCTCTTTGAACGAGCCGAGTCCAATTAGGTTGTGCTCTAGCTTCCGTGAAGCCGATCCTGCCTGAGCAGCTTCAATGCCTAGGCTAGCGTTCAACTTCAAAGCCTCAATCCTTCCGCGCTTTGGAGATTGTGCCCCTTCCACCTCGACTGCATCCATATTGTGACTTCGTTCCATCTCGTAGGCACTCTTCTCTTGGGCGCTAGGAGGCGGCGGGTTCTTTTCGCTGTCGACGACCTCCAGACTAGGACTGCTTTTCGGCTTATTCACAATTACTTCAGGTGTTTCATCGTCATCTTGGTAGGACGGCCCAAAGAAGGACTCGTCGAGTTCCTTGTCCAACTTGTCGAACGTGCTGAGGCGGATGGCGTTGTCATTGTCGTAAATAAGATGGTTGCTAGGCTGTAGGCTGCTGGAAAGGTCTTGGTCGTACGAGGGTCTAAAGAAGGGTCCAAAGAAGAACTCGTCGAGTTCCATATCTATTTGGTCGAACGTGCTGGGGCGGACGGCGTCGTCATTATCGTTGATAAGATGGTTGCTTGGACAGGCCGGAACAAGCGTGGCGAAGGCGCTCCAGATTGGCTGCTTTGATCCTAGCCAATGCACAGTCTCGCCGTAGCGCTGCGACACTGCTCTGGATCTGGCGGCAGCCTACCAGCATACGCGCTGATAGTTCATCCGCGAGAGTGGTTTTGCAGGCCTGGCATTCTATATCGAATGTCGTAGAGTGTTTTGCGTAATGTCCAAGCAGAATCCCAATACGGAACGCGACATCATCCGCAGAGTTGAGTGTATGAGAGGGGAATATGAGATCCCCTAGTAGCACATCGTTGCAGACTTGAGGGGTGCTTCTGTCGGCATCTAGGGTTGGCGATAGATGATTGTCCGAAGGCGATCCTGAGAACTGTGCTAGCAATGCGTCTTTGAAGTTGGCATGGTTCTCGGATATAGTGTACAGCTCGTGAAGCTCAGCTTGCAGCAGCTTGACGAGATTGAAAGTAACGGTCTTGTTGCGGTAGTCGCGCGCTGCAGCTGGGTGTTAGGCCTGTCCATATCTTGACTATAGTTTAGGATGCACATACCTATCTTCATTACGCTCCCCATGTTGTCAATGTTGGTTTTTCCGTAGAGGAGTAGTTGCAGTGAGTGGATGTGCAGAGTTGAGCGTTGAGGTATCTTTGGACGTGGAGAAGCGGGACGCAACGGGTTGGGTGTCTCTTAGGCAGAGAGAAGAAAGTTAGCAAAACACTTCACGTGCTTCTGGTTACACAACATTCAGATGCTAAGATAGCTGTGTACGACTTTCATCACCGCTTCTCACCACTGCTTCACCTACTTACCCCGCAGACTCACCACCCGCCCTTGAGAAGACGATGCTTCCCTTCACCCGCCCTCGAACAGCTATCACCGTTCCATTTACTACGACTTGAGAGCTGGGCAGGTTATCTACCTATCACATCATCAACGGCAATACTGGCTCCCAGCGCACACCTCTGCACGACCTCGCTGCCTATTCTCAGAGTCAACAGTTCGCAGCCTCGAATAAACTCTTTACCGTCCTCCTGTCTTCCCGTTCTACTTCGCGATATATCGAATATTATCTTCTTAAGGCTAAAGCATCTACCCGCACCTCCACGTACATAAGGCTTAACTCTATGACCTCGGCTATATTACGCGGGCCTTGTGGTTTCATCTACGGACATCTGCCATTCTCAGCAATAATTATTCTAGGTTAAGTGGTCTGGCAGCTGTGATGTGGTATAGTGCTAACTATAAACAGCACTTGAATATTATTCGATATACCCGCTATATCGGCATTAGACCCTAGGAACCCACAGTTCTATAAACGGAGAGCAGGGTATCCGGAACCTGATGTTACATTTTACGAGATGCGTAACGGCAAAGGTCGTGTAGATCCGCCGTCTTGGACCGCGACTTCTTTTCTGAGAGGCTTTAACCTTACGCCGGGTGAATATTACGAGATCCGCCTTGAGTCTGTGCGAAAAGCCGCTGCTATAGGTTTTACTCATCGGAACCTATCCCTTGTGTCCCATAACTAGCAACTACTTATAGCGAGGTTATAATACGGTGTAAGAAACTATAAGCTTATAAAGAAGTATAGAGAGTTAGAACTATACTAGGTTCACTACACTACGCGCATAACTTCGTCGTATTCGGAGTTATATAGTAGATACGAGAAAATCCCACGCTCTAGGATAAGAACGGCTATACGGACACGATTAATGGCCCACGTAAGGTCCGATGGACGTTTGATAAGAAAAATCGATTATCCGCTCGTAAGTAGGACGGCATATTCTAATACTAGCACCTTACGTTGTCATTAATTAATACTAATAATAAGGCGGTACAGCGCCACCCTCTCCGATAACTCTACTCTAACCTAGACTACGATATTACCCCGTTGGACCGCCTAACATCCGAACTACTGCTCATACGTCTATTAAGCATGATTAAGACTTCTGGCATCGTAGACGGCTTTTGGCTTTTCGCTAGATACTTACATACTATTCTGCACACATGTAGGGGCAGAAAATCGGTTCTTGATCGTGTCATCCTCCAGACGACGCAAAGATACAATTGCATTTTCTTCTTTGCGTCGTCTGGAGGATGACACGATCGAATTTTCATCTGTAATATCAAATCTGCAAGAGATAAGAAGGAGGTGAGTTCTCGCCAACATAACCTAAGTTGGCGGCTAACTTGTTATAGTTCTGAGCTCTTCTAGATGGGAAGAAAGATACTGAGCCGGATCCTAGTTCAGAGGGAGATGCGATCAAGCCAGTAGGAAGCGAGCTGCCATCCTGTAGGGTCAAGCGAAGGAAGTTCTAGAAGTAGGCTTAGAGAAGGAGATTAAAGCCAGGGATGCAAGCCAGGCGTCTAATAATGGACTAAAGAGTGGTGAAGACGATTCGAGTGACTCTGACATTGCTCACACCCCCTTCTTCCGAACCCCAAGCTCCTTCACCGATTGCAACACACCATTCTCGACAAGTCCCCTCACCATCAAAGCATGCATCCACCTCCCACCCGCGCTCTCTAAGACTCCAGCGCTTCCTTCCCCCTTCTTCCGCCACATAACCGTGTGATTCATGAACGTAGTACACCCTTCCTCTTCTTCGACTTCAACGACCAGCATCCCCTCTACACGCGGTCCAGCATAGCTGTTCGGCGCATCCAAGGCCAGTACCATGCGCGCCGTATCGCGAGACCTCACAACGTAGACCCCGCAAACCCGATCTCCAGGCGTGAAGTCGAGAGAGCGTATATATGCGGAGTTGAAAGTCCTCCGGTCCTGTTCATTTTTGACCATGTACCAGATGCCCCACGCAGGAGGGTACTTGGAAAATGTAGCCAAAGAGTGCCGGAGGAAGAGCTTTAGAATTTCGGGTATTGGAGATTCCCCGAGGAAGGCGCTCGGAACGGATCTTCGTGCACACTCGTGGTGGAGGATGTACGATTCCGGGCTGTGCTGGACGCTCATCGGTACAGGAAGAGTCTCATCTTGCAAATGCTGCGTTGTTTGACATTGTACTCTGCGGGAGAGGCTGTAGTGCCGGTATGTGAGGTACAAGGCTGAACTGGCGAATGGTGAAGCGGCTAGAAGGAGCTTGTAGTTCATACTGCGGGGAGACTTGATGGATGAATTGCTACGGGCGAGGAGCCTCGGATAGAGTATGCGATACCGTCTCGTCGGTCGGTCAACAATGAGTGATTGACGTCGTGCGTCGTTGAACGTTCGTTGTTGATCCGCGGCCGTATCTGGTTTGCAAGCTACATACACTTCGCTTTGTCTTCCTGTCTCACAACAGCGTCCTTTCTGACCAAATGACTTGACGTCTTCGGTCAACGTCCTTCTATCTCCTCTGGTCCTACTCAAACGTGTTGCTCCGACTGCACGCTAGCTTGACACGTTCCATTCGGAAGTCGGTGTATAGTGTCTTTTCTTGTGCTCTGAGGCGGAATAGACTCTGCGAATTTTGCACACCGTGTGATATGTTGCTGTTCTGGTTTGGGTGTCGGTCAAGATGTGTGGCTTTCATGTCTGACTGGCCATTGCGGCTGAGATGAATCTGCTGGCAACACGAACACGAGGCGCTAAACGATCTTTCAGCTCGTGATCCAATGCGAGCTTGCAGAAGCTCGAGGACCAATTACACTACGCCCGGGGTTCTCCGCAAAATTGCGCATTAGAAAACCAGGAGACTCATTACGTCAACTCGGGGCACTGTGTAGATTGAATGCGCAGGGCAAATGGAACATAGCCATCCCAGGACGCACCGGGCTCAAAGTCAGCGATCTAGCACCGATAAGTATATTTGTATGGTAGCCTTACACTCTATTGGAGCCGCTCAACTTACCCGTCACTCGCATCTGTGGCGAAGCTAACGTGTTGGAATTGAGCCTGGGCATAAGAATTGGGGACTACGCTGGTGTGAACTTTGGGATGAGAAAGCGTGGCCCGCTTCCATAAAAAAAAACAATGTCACTGCCGTAACGTAGCTAGCCTTCGTGTTATCTTCTAAAGAGGCTTTTCTTCCTGGTCATTGGCTAGCATGACGTACAATGTGTCTTGCTGAAAGTGCAACCCGGTGTTTTCTTCCTGAAGACGACAGTGGCCGTGATGATGGGTTGCTCGGCAATGTCGATGTCTTGAGCAGTGTTCGTTTGGTAAGAGTGTATTTGATCGTGGTGCAGTCACAAATTTCTGAGTCGAGACGCCAGGAGCAGTCTACGATCATGTGGCCGAATACTGGGATGCGGGCCATCGGGTGATGGAAGCCGCACGCCTGTTTCCGGACGCAGAGCAGTCCAGATATTACACATCAGTTCCACAACTACACAGACGAGGCCGTTGAGTGATCAGCTTTGGACCTGCAACACCATATATCATAGCAAGTGTATGCTAGATCTTGATCGTGCGTTGTGTCTTTCGATTGCCTTCTCGCACATGTTGAATTCACCCTCGTATACAGCACCTGCTTGCTTCCATCCAGCCAAAACGGAAGATGCGCCGCTCATCGTCTCTGAACCCTTTTGCTGCCTGCGTCGACTTTATCGCTCACACAAGTCTCATCTGCCTCCAGTATACCATGGTCTATGAAAATGAAACTCTACAGCCAGCGATAACAGATACATCAGTGCTTCTTCACGCGCCCCGAGATGTCTTCCATCTCATCCTCGAAGAGATCACTCTCCAAACGAGTCAACCCGGTGGTGTGAAAGTGCTCCTCGCAACAAGTCTTTTAGCTTTACGAGAGTAAGTGGAAAGTATTTGAGAACTTCCGGTTGTGTGCAAGGACTTGTCGCATGAGCCCGAATGTTTGTTCCGAAGTGTTCAAGTGTCACGCTGCACAACAAGACTGCAGCAGCAAAGGCAGTCAGCTCTGCCGTGATCAACAAATTATTCAAACATAAGGATGAGAATGGAAGCTATGCCCGGCATTTGAGGTTCGCCCCAGTTGCATACGAACAATGGTCCTACTTTTACGGTCCATTCCTCGCTACAAAACGCAGTTATAAGGGTTACAGGCTCACATTCACTCACATGGCACACGCACCATTCGACTGGGACTGAGTATGGGAGAGATTTCACAGTACGCATCCATCCATCCATCCATCCATCCGCGAAGAATGGAAGGTTGTCTGCCGCCACCGCACCCTTACGCCAATGGATCGCGCCCTGATTTCCAGTCCGCAGCTGCATGCTCACGAGATATCCGCCCTGTACTACAGTGCCAAAATAGCTACCGCTAGCGAGCATCAGATTCTGAAAGATTGCTTATCCAAGGGAGACAGTGTTAAGGTTCTTCGCCTCTCTTTTGAGATCGTTTCACTACCAAGTCGCTGCGAGAGCGATGATCCTTGACTTAGATTCAAGGACTGGAAGAGGGTAAGTGATAAACCCAACAGCTTCCATTGACAGACAGGGTATCGATTTCCTAGCTTGAAATAGCTGACATTCGGCGGTCACCACTATCAGTTCACGCCCGACCATTGCAGCATCTGGACAAAAGATGTGAATTGAAGCAGCCTCCCCAAGTTGGATATGGGGGAGAATTCCCCTCGACATCTCTTTGCTGCTCTCACCAATCGAGTACTGGGTCTAACTTACCTCAAGTTCGCAAACTCGCCGTAGTGCGGTTTTCACCCCTCGATACCGGTCTATCCATCCTATCAGCCTTCACTGCCTCGATCCTTGCACTCACTGCACTCAAGTCTGAGACATATCATTACGAGGAGTTTCAGGCTACTTTAATGATAGCACTGGAACACCAGAGAGCGCATCTGAGAAGGCTGAAAATATCTTGCTCGGCACGGGGTACGAAAGTACGGAAGTGAAACCGTATGTACACGTTCTGGGAGAGGCACCCAGGCTAGACTACATGAGAACTAATGTCAGACAGAAAGCGGAAACTTGGTGCGTGCGAGAAGTTCAAGAGTGCTTTGAAGAACGACAAAGTGGTGGATGAGGTACAAGTGAAACAGGTCAAGAGGAAAGGGAAAATACATGTAGACCCAAAGTCGGCTTGCCTCGTAGGACATGAGACGACCTAGCTTTCGCGCAATGGTATCACATAGCTGGATAGTTCAAGTAGACAGGAAATTGATACTTTGTACCGCACCCTCCGCCGATCTACGCACCCAACGGCGGCGTTCCTAGCTCGTTGACATACCCCCCACTCCTCTCTACCTCCCAAACCCACTGCCGCCATGGCTTAAATACAATCCACGCATTCATATTCCTCGTATCTCTCCTCTCCCGCTCACTCAAATACTGCACCCCACCTCCAACCACACCTGTCAACAGCAGCGCCTTTGTTTGCACCCGAGCATTGCTAGTGGTATAGCACGCGAAATCTACGACATGCTCGACACTCTTTCCAACAGTTATGAAGCCGTGTCCGCGTTGCAAGACAACTGTGTGTAAAGGAAAGGATGGATGCGTGGTGTTGGTGCCGAGTGTTGCGGCGAGGGCGGCGCCGAGGCGGGGATTGTTGACTAGCATGTCGCGGGGATCGTTGTCGTTGTAGGCTAGTTCGATGTCCCAGTTTGGTACCTCGTTACCTGTCGTATCTCAGCCTCATAGGAAGTACATGCTCGAGGATGACAAGGCATACCAAGAAACCCAGCCATATGATAAACACTCTCCACACCAACTGTATTCAGCACAGTATACGGCAAAACGTCTTCTGAATGACTGTGCACCACAGCATTCACATCCGCGTACTGTTTCAGTATCTCAGAATGGATGTAGCGCTCCGCATAGCCTCCTACCGTGCCATTCACTGGCGACCCGTCCGCGATGAGATATTCGCCGATATCGGACAGACCTCGGACGGTGGCAGGACCTTGCTGCAGCGCGATGAAGAAGGTCGCGTTGTTGTTCGGATTTCGCAAGCTGACGTGGCCCATGGCGTCGAGGACATTGTGGTAGTGGAGGATGTGGTTTGCGGCTATGAGGGTGGAGATGTTGGCGGTTAGGTTAAACATGCTCGATGAACGTTATAGTGCTGCAAAGGAGAGAATCCAAGCGATTACGAATTAGCAGGATTGTTGTTCTATAGAGATGATTATGATGTGATGTTGAAATGACCTTGCCAAGACGCGATGATGCAGTGATGCAGTAGGCGGAGCGTGGAGCTGCCTGTACCACACCGGACTTGCTCGGTAGGTCTTACCTTTATAAAGCGGAGCTGCCGCTGACCACGGACCGGTAAGTTATAGTCCTCATTGCTTGGGACGATTGGGCGCAAAGGCATTGACGACGCTTCAACCTCAACAAAGATTGGGATGTACTGAGTGTCGCGAATATGAGTCAGGCTTGGGGTAACTTCACGCTGGCAAGGAAGAGTAAACCGTGGGTTATGGGGACCGGGTCGTGTCACTTTGTTGGATGCGCTGTGTAATGCGTGTTGGATAGGGCTCTGTTGTTTATGCGTCGAGGAAGTAGTATCGGAGCTTTTCGAGAGTAAATTGTATTCGCTGAATAGAATTTCAATGCACATTGGTATATCTACTTCAAGAGCCCACACATACACTGACAATCCGGCACGGGACACATTGCATGTCTCGCGAACCAATCCCTGGCATGATGCCCGTGAAACCCATGCGTACAGCTCATGCAAAACACCATCAGCCTAGCCTCCATATCCTCCTCCTTCAGCGCTTGTGCAGCTCCCACCTTGCTCGGATCGGGCGAGCCCAGCCACATCATGCACAACCCACATCTCGGCATCTGCGCATTGCAGTTCGGACATGCGAGCGAGGGCGACGACGCATTCCCTTTTGGTGGATGCGGTCGAGATTGGGGACCAACGTGGTGTTTTGAGCGGTCTGGCACAGGGACCAGATGTTTCCGCACAGATCTAGAATCTTTCCGAAGGGCGAGATTCTGTTGGCAGTTGTAGCAGCGGAGAGCTAGCGAGGGAGACGAGGGTTTGTTGATGCTGCGGCCTTCTCTTGAGACGCTTCGGAGATTATGCTCTTTGATGTAGTGTGTGCGTTCGAGGAATGTGCGCCAGACCTGCATCTGGTTAAGGTACATCTCTTTCCAGAGCTGCCACCGTTGGTCCTGTATGTAAAGTGGACAAGCTCGCGACAGGATCAAGACGGCCGATTGTAGATCGCCGTATTTAGCAATGTAGTGTTCGAACAAGTCCATTGCGCGATCCGCGAGACCGGTGAGAAGTAAGCCTTCAATGTTGCCATAGGCGATTGTCTCTTGGGTGCAAAGCTTGAGGAAGTGCGATAATTTGTCGTCGGGCAGGTACTTGAGTGCAACGCCGATGCGGTCGGTGAGCGAGAGCTGATCCATCCCAACGACGGTGTTCCAGTCGCCGCTGATAAAGTATGCAAGCAGGCCCTTCAGATACGGTTCGTCGGTCATATCAGCCATCCATGCGCACAAATGCCGTTGATCTTCGTTCGCAGATTCGCATGCAATGACCGCGCCCAGGCCGATGTTCTCAATCTGCTTGGCTTGTATGGTCTCTTTGAGCAGATCCAGCGCGACATCTTTGTAGCCTTGAAAGACGGCGAGGACGATGGCTTTGTAGTACTGCCCTTCGTCGACAAGCATAGAGCACCGTTCCTTGAGCCCCATCTTTGACAGATTCCAACCACAGAGCGAAAGACAAAGTTGGCGATTGTCAGGATACTGAGTGGAGACACCAGAGAACGGGGGAAGTTCCTTGGTCTCACATATATCTCTGACAGCTTCGACAAAGACGGCTTCCGAGGTTCTAACGTCCGGGTCAATCATACGTTGATCGTACATTTTGAGTTCGTTCGCCCAGATGGACGCTACACCAAGGTACTTCAGGTCTAGCCCACCGCCAACCATACCGTCAGCCCAAGCGTGGGCGTCCATACGCTCGACTAGACTCCATGCATCGACAAGCCAAGGATCATTGGCAACAATTTCTCTGTTTTTCCGACAATCGAGGTTGTAGCCTTCCCGACACCGTCTCTTGTGTGTTTGTAGTACTTTGAGATAGTCGTCAAGCGGTATTCGTACATCTGGATAGGCCAAGGTGAGGAGGTCTTGGTGCATTCGATGACTGGATTGCTTTGCTGATTGCAGGGGAATGCTGCGTTGCGGGTGATCGATGGTGAACTTGTCTAGTCTTCCAGTCAGGCTGTCTCTCGGATCTGGGCTTATATCGAGCTTCTCGCTCAGCGTTCGGTTTTGCAGTTCGATGAGATCCTCTGCCACCGTGTCTTGCCGGCGGCTTGGGGCCAAAACAAGGGTCCGGTCTTTGTATATCTGCTCCAACGCGGTCATGTTGATTCGAGGGGCTGAAGGAGGAACTTTGAGGACCTCGACATCCCTGTTGGCATGCAGGGCAAGAGCACTAGGAGTGGCGAAGCGGTTTCCCGGGGCCATAAAGTCGTAGGCCACGACACGGGCTTGATCATCTTGACGGTTCCCCTCTTTATAGTAGGGATATCGCAGATTATGGGAAGTTTTGGTGTAGTGCTGCGATGCCCACGCTTGGGCATGTGGATGGGAGTCTGGCGAGTGGTGTGCGTCTGGACGATGCGAATGCTGGCCGAGTTCGACGACTTTGAACTCGCCTGTATTTGCTAGGACACCAAATGTACCCCTCTTGGTCCCGGAATAGCGGAGGCTCCAAATGGTTGCGGATCGGGTATTGTCCACTATAGGTCGGAATTCCAGCACGGCCGCGTTGCTTGTGGGGTCGCTGCCAGTCCGCTGCTTGATGAAACGTTGATCCCACACTGAGACAATTGGGTCTCCTGTAGTACCAGCTGAGATGAAGTAGTTCTCGTCTAACGGATCTATAGCAATGTTGTGCACTTGTCTCGTGGGATGTTGAGCAACGCCTGACGTGCTAGAATCTAGGATGTGTTAGAGTGCACAAGACTACTGCTATCCGAGAGGTGATTTCGCTCACCACGTAGATCATATATTCGAATGCTCTGTCTCGAGACGCCTGCAACTAGGGTGTCTGGCTGACCAGAAAAGAACTTGATGCTAGAAATCGCCTCGGAGCTCGCCAACTTCCTGTACGGCTCGGAGGTTGAAGTGATATTAGGATTATTGAGGTCGTAGATGTTCAAACAGACGTCGTTCCGAACTCGGTCCAAGCCTGTGGCGACGAAGTTCTTGGTGCTGAAGGCTATTGAGTTGCATTTCCTCTGGTGTCGGATTGGGAACGCGTGCATGTATTCGGACTGCGGTCGGTCCGGATCCAGTCGGACCAAGATGGCCTCCCCGGACGCTGAACCGATGCCGACAACGCCCTCATCGCGCTTCGACCAGTCGAAGGCGGTGTAGTTGGGCAGCTTGTCGCGCACACATAGCTGCTTGTACCTCACCTTGCCTTTGTCCCATTTCTCGACCTGACAGAGCCGCAGGCGATTCCCAGCGACATCAATGATGAGAAAGCGCGGGCTGTGCGTTGTCGCATGAGGAGACCATCTGATGGCTGCTTCCATGATACTGGTGTGGTGATTTGGGAGTTGAGTGAGCGATGGCGCCCATCGGGAAGGTCTATGGGATCAGATCAACGAAGAAGGGTGAGTAGCACCGAAAGAGCGTGCTCAGCATGTTGACGGCCAGAACCACCTCTCAGCGAAAGATGGCGTCGACTAGCACGTGAATGGGGAACGCGACGGGAAGCGTGGTGGTGGGCAGCGCTTAGCGCGACTTGGGCGGTGAGGGATGATTCTGCCCCGCCAAAATTTTGGCTCACGATTTCCCGACCTCGCTCACTTTTCAGCGGCTCCAAACATGTCGCAAAAGCGTAAACACGGCGATACTGCCGATGGCGGCCGTGATGCGCCGCATTTCAAGAAGCAACGGTCATTCAAGCCTCGCGGTGGTGGGCGGGGCCAGCCTGGATCAAGTCGCGGAACAAAGCCCTCGCACGGTGACGACGAGACCAAGGCTGACTCGGCGAGCTCGCTGAAGAGCCGGATTCGAAATCTGACGCGCCTGCTCGGACACCTGGACAAGGACGCGGCGAACAAAGTGCCGGCCAACGTACGCAACGAGCGCGAGAGAGAGCTTGAAGCGTGCAAACACGAGCTCGCAGAGAAGCTGGCTACAGACCGGGAGACAGACTTCAGGAACAAGACCATAGGCAAATACCACCACATCAGATTCTTTGGTAAGTCACAGGAACAAGCGACGCCCAAGAGGACGATCGAGTGCTGACGGCGCGTAGAGCGCCAAAAGGCCACACGGAACGTCAAACGCCTCACCAAGCAGCTTTCCACCGTGGAGGACAATTCAGAAAGAGCTGCTCTGCGCAGTAAAATCCACAATGCCGACGTCGACGTTAATTACGCCATCTACTACCCGCTCCTAAGACCCTACGTCTCCCTTTTCCCCAATACGAAGAAGGACAAGGACAAGCCTACAGAGTCAGCAGGAGACGTGTCAGCGGAGATTCAGCAATCTTCGGAAAGCATTGACGGGCCAAAGGGAGATCTGGAGACATGGAAGGCAGTTGAAGAAGCCATGGAAGCCGGCACACTGGACCGATTGCGGAACAGCAAGGAGGGGATCGTCATGCCTGGGTCAAAGGTTCAGACACAAAAGGGTGCCAAGGGCAACAAAGTGCAGAAGGACCAGCGGGAGCAGAAGGTTCAGCCTGCAAAGATCGTGACGCCAAAGGTGGACGACGAAGGGAGCGACGGTGGGTTCTTCGATGAATGAGCCTAGGCCACAGCGCCGCAGACTGTACAGGAAGACCTTCGTTGGCATGCGCCAACTCCGTCAATGTCAGGCGAGCCGTTCTGGCTGGGAGCGGCTCACAGGAGAAAACACAACAACTCTCCATCCTCAACACGGAAGCTATGATTCGACCTCACTCGGCACGAAGATTGAAATACGTGGGGACCGATCCTACGCGACGGGAATGTGCCCGTCTTCTTAGACCGGTGAATCTGGAAGAGTGGACATGAAGTAGTATACATGCCTTTAGGCCTGGGGATCGACTTACTGCATAGATGGCGGTAGTTAATCTAAATCGCGGTAGAGTTTGAACAAATAACTCTACGGATCTGTTGTTATGAGACGTACTCAACTAAGCATTGCATCCCCCAGTTTTACCTTTCTTATACAGCTACTATCGACTGACGTGGAAATATGCCGCCCACATGGCGTCGCGAAACATGAATGTGGCTTGCTGCACGGACAGTAAAGGGTCGATCACCCCGCATCTCAGCGGCGGACTACCTTAGCCATAGAACTCCACATCTTTGACCTCCAGATCCAACATCTTCACCAATTTCACATCACGATGCCCTTTCCTAAAGTTCCAAGATGCAGTTCTCGCTCACCTGCTCTATTCGTCAATCTATCCGCCGCGCGGAGATTGGACGCAACCACTCACCTGCCCTAGATGCTACCGCAGGGACTCCGCAGGGAATCCGCAGGGACTCCGCAGCGTGCCTGATTCCAGCGAATGCGGAAGCTCAAAAGATCAACACCGATAGTGCCCACACAGCGCCAACTGAGCACCCAATAGTACAGTAGTCCAGCAAGACTGTACTCGCACCTTCCTGCACCGTGACGCTGTCATGTGCTACTTCAGTCCGCGCTGCTGCGAAGCAACAGCGCTTCACGCCGGATTTCCTGCTCCATAATGGTTCCCGTCAATACTCGACGTGTCTAAATGCACCTTGACAAGGTTTGCTGGCTATCACGCGGCCATTTGCGCGAGCACCCCTGTCGACGGTTCTGTAGCCGGGTTTTCATGGACCGGATACCCTGGTTGTGGTTCCATGATGCGTACGAGCGAAGTGCACATGGTAATGGGAACTATATAGCTTGGGTACTGCAGGTATTTTGCAGGCTTTCTTAGTAGACCGTGGACGTGCCTCTCGCTTCCTTCTGCCAGTGTCACTTTTGTTCGATCGTGTGGGCATCTGTTGGGCGGTTGACCTCCCGAACCAGTACCAGAGATGGCGCAGATCATGTTAGCTATCGTCTTGACAGCATCAGTTTTGGGCACTTTCGCGCTTCCACAGAATATACCAAGAGATCTAGAAGCGTTCGGAAAGAGGAACAACTTGCCACCGGCAGAGGAACGGGCACAGGCTGTCGTAGACACTTTCAGGACAGCGTGGGCGGGATACTACAAGTATGCATTTCCAAACGACGAGCTGAAGCCCGTCTCGAACAGCTTTAGCAACTCACGGTGAGTCTCCAAAGACAGTGATATCATGATATAGCATTACTAATGAGTCTCAGTAACTCATGGGGCGCTTCCGCCGTCGACGCCCTCAGTACTGCCATCGTGATGGAGCAAAAAGACATAGTGAACCAGATCATCGACTACATCCCCACCATCAACTATTACCAAACTTCCTCAGATGTCTCGCTCTTCGAGACCACAATTCGCTATCTCGGCGGCATGATCTCGGGCTACGACTTCCTCTCGGGCCCACTGGCCGACCTCGCAGATAATAAAACCAACGTCGAGGCTCTCCTCGAGCAGTCAAAGAATTTGGCGAACGCTCTCTCGTATGCTTTTGACACACCCTCCGGCGTTCCATACAATGGGCTCACCTTTGACAACCGCGGCAACACCGGCTCCAACAACGGTCTTGCCACCGTCGGTACGCTGGTCCTCGAATGGGTCCGTCTAGCCGATCTCACGGGAAACAAAACCTACGCCGAACTCACCGAGAAGGCGGAATCGTACCTCCTTAATCCGTCTCCGCCATCTTCCGAACCCTTCCCCGGCCTTCTGGGAATGGACATCGACCCCAAGACCGGTGCATTCCTCGACGCACGAGGCGGCTGGGTCGGCGGCGCAGACTCTTTCTACGAATATCTAATCAAAATGTACATCTACGACCCTGAACGATATTCCACCTACCGTGACCGCTGGATCCTCGCCGTAGATTCCACCATCGAATACCTGACCAGCCATCCCGCGCCACGACCCGATCTCACCTTCGTCGCCCAATACAACAGCCGCACCATCGAGCTCGTCTCTGAACACCTGGCTTGCTTTGACGGCGGCAACTTTATCCTAGGCGGCCAAGTCCTCAAAAAGCAGGAATATATCGATTATGGCCTTGAGCTCGTCAACGGTTGCCACGAAACCTATATCGCGACCACAACTGGTATCGGGCCTGAGGTATTCGGCTGGGACCCCTCCAACGTGCCTTCCAGCCAAACCGCTTTCTTCAACCGCACGGGCTTCTACATCACCAACTCAGGATACCAACTACGTCCCGAGGTCATGGAGTCCTTCTACTACGCATATCGCGCCACAGGGGATACAAAGTACCAGGAATGGGCTTGGGACGCCTTTTTGGATATCAATGCGACGACGCGGGTCGGGTCCGGGTATTCTAGTATCAGAAATGTGAATGTGGAGGGGGGAGGGGGTTTTACGGATTTCCAGGAGAGCTTTTGGTTCGCTGAGGTGCTGAAATATAGTTTTTTGATTCATGCGCCTGAGGCCGAGTGGCAAATCGGAAAAGACGGAGAGAACGCGTGGGTCTTTAATACAGAGGCGCATCCATTCAAGGTGTTCAAGGGTTGATGGGGCGGGGGAGGAGGAGAGGTCATGAATAACGTTGTGTTGATGGTAGATTGTCGATCTGCGATATATAATATGCCGAGTTGCTACGCATGCAGCCATGCTACGTACGTACCAACCGTCATGCTCGATCGGACTTTTGCATGATTCAAATGCTTCGAATCCGACCCATAAATCGTACACCGCCATCCCACACACCAATAAAAATCTACGCAAGCTCAAACCATGACTTGTCAACGTACAATGCTGCGACCCAGGCCGGATCGGTGTTGACTCCAATTCCTCATGCTACACGCCAACACGTACATCACCAAACACTTCACAGGTGTCGCCAGATGTTCCATGTTGCTCCGTTCTGGAGATGAGATGAACTGATGTACCGATACAAACAAACAAACAATTCCTCGGTCCGCTTGGTTTGGAGCCTGCGGACATACGCACTTGTGATGAGTAATATAGCCTAGTGTCCGATCGACCAGAGTGATCCCGGATACCTGTCGTGGCTAGCATAAAATCTACGTGTGCGCGATTGCACAGGATCAGGTACAAATTCTTGTTGGGATTCAAGCGCAGGCCAAAGCGTAGAGACAGGCCGCGGGCGACGATAAAATATGACTGGCACATGTGTCCGGTATGGACATCGTTATAAAACACATACATGACCTGTGGGCTTGTAAGTGACGGCATGAATTTGACGTAGAGTTGCAGTTCGTTATTAGCTGTATCTTCGGCTTTCCAAGGGGACCCCATGCTGACAACTCTTGATTCCAAGATGTGCTCCTGCACGGGATTGGTGACATACGGTCGGAATGGCAATATCGCGGGTGGAATCCAAACTTAATATCTGAGTGCTTTTGGATTTGCAGGCGACTAAACAAGGCGGGGAAACTGTCAGACCAAATCTGCAAGTCCACATGGCGATCAGATGGTGCATAAAAAACGGGCCTGGCAAGTGGACTGTGGTGGGAATTGTTAATGGATATAGGGAAATTCCAGATGTGGTTCTTTCTCAATCATGGCACTTCACATGGGAATAGAAGCAACGAGGACGTTCGGCGAATGACGTGAGCGACAGTGAGAATGAGGCGAAAGCAGCTTGGAATCGGGGGATGAACAAGCAACCAGATTGAGCCTTTGCGGCCTGTTGAGCGGACTACCTGTCCTGTGCTGTCTTTGGGATAGGGAGTCTCGAATTGGATCCATAGAATGAGTTGGCTTCCATGTGGCCGTTCACTTCGGAATGGTCTTCGCGCGCTTCGGCAATACATCTGCTTTTGCTTCCGGCTTCCCAAGCAGGAAAAGTGAATGCAAGCATCGATCGTAAGGTCAGGACCAGGGCATGGTGGACCTCGGTCCCTTGTGTGATGGTCAACGCGAGGCAGAGTAGCCGAAGAGATGTGGACGTTCGACCGATGCCGGCGTTTCGTAGAGCGTTGGGAGAAGTCGGGGTCGATAGGTGAAGTCTGTTGCTGTTCATTAGTTTTAGCGTACTGACTGATCCGTAGCACGTATTCAAATGGAGAGGACAAGCAGATCCGAATGACGTTGATGGCGCTTGGGGTTGGAGATTTGAAAGTCGCAAGAGCGCGGGAAGAAAGCCTCCATATCCGAAATGGTAGACGGTCGGGAGCTCTAAGATAGTGCGTTCAAACATCAGGCTGGCTTGCTGATCCCTGATGTTGAACCCAAAAGCTCAATAACACAAGTGATCAGGAGCCTGGGCTCGCTCAAAGGCATTGGCCAGGTATGGTCACTGGGAGTAACCACATGTCCAGATTGGATCCAGACCTGTGGACAAAATTCATGGGACGAAGGCTTGGAAGGGTCAATTTGCGTTGTGTGCGTCGAGTGTGGAGACGTGGTAGTACGCAGCGTGCTCAAAGGGGAGGCGTCAGCCAGTTGTGGACGGTTGTGGTTGTACTGGAGGTGCGTGTGGCGCCCAAGAGCGGCCAAGGGAGTCCAGTACGTCGAGGTTTGCGTTCGTCTGGGGATAAGGACGGTCGTAGGTAAGGCCTATGGTACCATAGAATTGCCGGGTATCAAGATGGGACCAGAAGAGAGCAACAGAGTCCAATGAGGCATAGGAACCGCCCGGGTGGAGAAGAGAAGCCATGGAAGAATTGAACAAAGAAGCGAGGGAGACGAGAAAACCCCGAAGGTTACGATGAATAGGGTCAGAATGATGCGATGCGATCGGTATATCAGGCCGCGGGCAGGTGCACTCGGCGAGCTCGGACTGGGACCGTCTATGCACGCCTTGACAACGGCATTGGCGTGGCGGGCGGCAAACAGAAGACTTCGCTTCGCTATCGCCGTAGCCGTTATCAGCCTGCCTGTTGTCGCTAAGCGCTTCAATATTGAGGTCGGATCAGCAACCCTTGGCAGGGGAAGGGGAGGAAATAGTAATGCTTCCGGGAGAATTGCATGGGGCGGCGATCGCCTTCTCGGAGGTCACAGACTCACAGCCAATCCAAAGTGGACGTTCACAAGCCTGGATAACTTGACGGTCCCCCTCGAGGCGGCCAACGAGGCGGTTTGTTCGCAATTGGAGGTCCGGTTCAAGAGCTGCATAGACGATGCGCCGTGTGAGTGGCCGAGACGGGCGAGATGAATGGCATTGAAAGGCGGCGGGCGCTCCATCTTGTCAAGCCTCGCCAGGGGGAGGGCATGGATGGGCCAGATGCGAGTGGGAACTGGGAAGGTGCCGAGATTGAGATGGGCACTTTGGGTTTGGGGGGAGCGAGAAGGCTGCGCTAAAAAAGGAAGGGGTTTCTTGGCGCGCTAGCTACATGCAGATGGCCCGCGCTTCATCTCCACCTGGGACGACGAACGTGCACAAGCGCTCCGAGCATGTCGCCGTGGTGGTGCTGAGCATCGATTGTGCACGAGACTTGTCCCGGCGTCTCGCGCGAGCATGGCTCCGTGGGTAGGTAGGGGGAAGGGGGAAGAGGGAGGGGGGAGGGGGGAGGCTCTGCCGGTATGAGTGAGGGACCGAAGGACAGCTCAACACCAACACCCCCATGGCGAGCGAAGCCGATGTGAATCTAGCGGTGCCATGATGCATCTCTCGTCGGTGGAGACCTGTTCATCGCGGCCTGTTTCACACGCACGCCTCGCGGCGCCGATCGCCGATGGCGAAATGTGCGCAGGAAGACGGCAGTGCCATGTTTGCACCGCTGACGGAAGCGCACGTTGCCAATTTTGAACATGATCGTCAGGGACCGATCCATGTCCGCATCATGTCACTCAGTGGGAAGAGCCCCGGCATCTTCTGGCGTGCCAACGGCGTGTTTCAGGCTTCCTCCCCCACCCACTCCCACCTCCACAGTGACAGACGGCAGTGCGACTTCACAGTGGACGAGCACACGAAGCCCCCATCACTCTGCCTCTTGCAGCATGGCAACATGGCAACATGGCAACATGGCTACACGGCAACACGGCAACACGTACAGCTGGCTGGCGTGGACCGCCCGGCTGAACGTAACAGTAGTCGGCGCGCACACAGCGACAATATAGAAGCACGACTCAGCATCGCCAACAGCCCTGCACAGTGCCGTTCATCTCCAGGATACGGCCGCCACAGATTGCTTTTGCAGCAGGCCTTCCCGTCGCGGCCTAGCAAAAGGGCGTCTAGGCGCCGTGAATGGACACGGTGCTGTAGCATCGCTCCGTTCCTGCGCTAGCGCAGGCACCGCAGAGACCAGTCGCATGGTTCCGACGCCCCAACGCCAGCCTGCCCCAGTCGCCCCAGTCGCCCGCCGTCGGCCGCGTTTCCTCCCCTTTCAATGGCACTCGTGTTTGCGGACCGCGCTACCCTGCGCGCAATCTCCTGCCCTCTACATAAACATTCTCCCTCTCGCTCGTTGCACTTTTCCTCCTCACCTCGTTCAAGCCAATTCTCGAGCTCTTACACCTGACCTTCGGTCGTCCACTCGTTGTCCTCTAATACACTATCTTTAATAATACCCACCCTCTCCTCCTACCAACAAACCACCCTTTGAACTTTTCAAGTCTTATACCCTTAATCAGTCAAGATGCGTTACTTCATTGCCGCCGCTCTCGCGACCGTCGCTGTTGCGTCTCCCAGCTACGGCTACGGCTACGCCCCGGCTCCTGAGTCCTCCACGGCTCCCGTCTACGAGGCTACCACCCCGGCCGCGCCCACCTACACGCCCACCAAGCCTGCTGAGGAGACCTACCCGGCTGCCTACCCCACCAAGGAGGTCTCCTCCTACGTCCCGGAGGCCCCCAAGCCTTCCACCTACGTCCCGGAGGAGCCCAAGCCTTCCACCTACGTCCCCGAGGTGCCCGAGCCGTCCACCTACGTCCCGGAGGAGCCCAAGCCGTCCACCTACGCTCCCGAGGTCCCCAGCCCGTCCACCTACGCCCCGGCCCCGCCCGCTGGCACTGAGACTCCTTGCTCCAGCTCCACCACCGTGACCGTCACCATCCCGTACCCCACCGGTACTGGTTACGTCCCTGCGCCTCCTGCTGGCACCGGCTACGCGCCTGCTCCCCCTGCTGGCACTGGCTACGCGCCTGCTCCCCCTGCCGGCACCGGCTACGCCCCTGCCCCTCCTGCTGGCACTGGCTACCCGGGTGCCCCCCCTGCTGGCCCCTACCCGTCTGGCCCTGCTGCTCCCTACCCGACTGGCACTGCTCCCGCTGTTGTCCCGGCGCCTTCCGGCACTGGTGCATACACGCCTTCTCAGCCCGAGTTCACCGGCGCTGCCAACGGCCTTAACGCTGCTGGCTTCGTCGCTGGTGTTGGTGCCTTCGCTGCTTTCTTCTTGTAAATGTCATCTTTCAATTGAGCTTGCCTTTGGCAGGCTATGACTTTGCATGATGGTGCTCTACGGTTCGGTTACTGCAGGACTGGCGTCCTTTAGCGGGAAGTAATGTAATTCGAGTTGTGGGGACGTTGGTAGAGAATCAAAATCATACATAAACATTGTGCTCATTCTGCTTGTGATATTGCTATTGTTCTGCTGGCTTATGCTGAACTTACTGACTACGCTTCTTACTGTGAGCGACTTGTGTCTACTTCGCCATAGACTGCCGACTGTCTTCTGGCTCTTTCCAAGGTTGCGAGCATTGCCGTGATAACTGTTTCGTCTTGTGTAGAGTTCAGGGGCTCACGCGAAGTCCCCGGTCGCGAAGAGCCTTGTAAAACCGTCTACTTTTCCATCTACTTGCTTTTCGCTAGCGCACCAGCCTTTCATCCCGCCACAAACCACCTACAATGCCATACTCAAACCACCCCATTTTCGTCCCAAAACTAGCGTTGACGTCGAAACAACCTCGCCATGATCTACATTTCATTACGGCTACCCCACAACTTCCCTGCCATCGGGCACGTTCGAGGAAAACTCCATGGTGGCGTAGACGCGTGGCACATTTGCGAAGCGAGCCAACGACTGCCGGGCCGCACGAGCGTAAGCACCGTGGGAGCCTTGTTTAGAATCCCGGGGAGGATGAGACCCGGTCAGCAGAATTGCGGCGTAGCTTGCGTAGCGATTGGGACGCTTAGTCGGGCAGGTGCCATGGAGGACGGGCACAACAATGCGGCTATCGTAAGCTATTCCGTCGATCTTTTGTTCGACAACTCACGATGTTCAGCAAACAGTTCCCGCCTTTTCACCATCTCCCTGTTGTCTACACTCGCTGCCGCGATGAACCTGGATTCCAGCAATACAGACCCACCGCTACCCTACATGTGGAGACGAATGGGCAGGCGCGTCAAGCTCTTGGGCCATGAGCACACTACCAAAATTACTGCCATGTCGCAGTGGACGCGAAGGTGTGCGCGTAGTAGTGCCCACTCACTGCCATGCCCACCGTGGTAGTGAGGGTCCCGACACCATCCATCTTTCAATGGTGGTACCGGTCTGTCGAATTGATTCGCGGCAGCATAGAGAGGCGCTCGCCCGTCTTGCCCACGTATACATGTTTTAGGCCATGGATTATGGCGACAAAGTTGTCCGTATTCTTGGCGACCGCGTCAACCGATGCTGCAGCAAGAGAGAGTAGCGGTGTTTATTCTTGTGTTGCTATCCGACAATTGCCTACACTGAATCCGCATAGCGATGGCGTCTAGTCTTTGGTCGACTATAAATCCCGCTGCCGAGGCGAATGCGAACCGAAACATCAACAGTAGCATTGTCCTGCATGTCTCATGTTCACGTAGAGTCTTCGAATTGACATCTGTATAAGACATGGCAGCTGTCACCGTGCACACAAAGTCGACGTCTTTACTCTCGCTTAGGAGACTTCTTATCCTTGGAATGCGACCACAGCTCCAACCATGGTCGACCGAATTGACTGCACCGCAAAAATTCAGGTCTTCTCAACAGCGCCTCGTCGCAACTTGCGCAGCATGGTGTTCACAACAGTTTTGAGCTTCCCACGCATCTGTGCCTGTGTTGATCTCACGATACACAACGAGATCATTCTCACTTTTCGCTTGTGACCAAGAGGACATCTGGAGTTCTATTGCATTTCCTGAGAGGCAGTAGTATAAATCAAGTATCAACCACGCTCCACTTCTCAACAAGCGCGAAACACCGACCAACGAACAAGCTCGTGCCTTCATCAATAAACTCTCCTACGTATTTATCGCTTCACATCGAAGCTCGGAATCGCGAACGCCACAAGTGCCTTCTCGACCAATGAGCAAATCCCACGAGCGATGGTGTTACCGTAGCGGCCGGACTTTTGATGGGGTTCCGTAGCGCCATGCAGCATGGCATCCAAGAAAGGAACACCACGATGATCATCTTCCCCGGATTTCGCAGGCTGCAGCCTTTGAATAGCTCTGTCGGGAAAGTTTCCTGTTTTCGTGCGCTGTGGCGACCCTGCCTTCGCGCTCAAGACCTAGCCCAAAAGCTTGGCCGTCCTAGCACTCCCAGGTTGGTAATTGTGTAGCGAACGATGACCTGGCCATCGGTTTTACCCCTGCCTTAGGTGGAGAACCGTCGCTGTCAGTTGCCTACCGATACCCTTTCAGCGAGAAACAATAGTTTGCAGGTTAGAAGAGTTGCTAAAATAGAGTCCTATTGAGTAGAAGAATGCAAGCGCGGCTGAGCGCGGTTGTTCAAGACGCAAGGTAGTCTCTATAAGAAAGCAATTGACCCATCTTTGACATATAGATTCTGCATCTCGAGATCAAGTCGACCCTCAAGTTCTATCGCTTCTCTCTCGAGATCACCAGCAGCTCCTGTCGCCCACCATGAAGACCCTCAACCTCCTCTCCGTCATCCTAGCCACCGCTTTCGCGGCCCCCACAACACCCTTCTTGCCTTCCAACCTCCTCACCTCCCGCACCCTACTAAAGTGCCCCGCCAACCCCGCCCAACCCAATGGACGTCTCCCCAAAGATGCGGTCTCCACCTCCGTCCTCGTCCCCATTTCCGCCAAAAAACCCAACCAAGCCTTCGGCGCAACCGACTGGGCAAAAGTAACGCCCAACGACTTTTGCACTATCTTCAACCTCGAGCTTGACCCCGCCACCACCCAAGGTAAACTCTGCAACCTTGTCTTCGACTTTCCCTCGCTACTCCAAGCACCCGGCCTCTTCACGTTTCTGGGAAGTGGAAAGTTCACATTCACCGGGTATGCGTTTGGATCGGGCGCACAACCGGGCGTGACGACGTATAATAAACAGCCCGCGCCTGGACCGAGCCCGCCAAATCCACCGTCTGTTGTGAAGCCGGGGAATTCGTATGTTATCAATTCGGCGCCTTGTGGGATTCCAAAGGGCATGCCGGGGCCGATTACGGTGTCGGGAAGTCTCTGCTCGGAGGATACGCTGTTTTTGTTCAAGCAGAGCAATGCAATCTGTCCGCTTGGATTTTACGTGGTGTTGACGGATGATCCCAACGCGGGTGCGGGTCATTAGGCTGGGAGGAGCCGTGAGGTCGTGGGGGAGAAAGTTGACATAGTAATGTTTATTGTGTTATGATTCCATGTCAGTTCGTGGCTCTGATCGTATATTCGCAAGTTCAGGTGTGGAGTTGCAGAGCGTATGAGAGGAAAGAGAGCGATGATTAGTGTATGGGGAGCCAGGCATTTCCTCCAGTACCCATATGTTCATAAGATGATGTACTTGTGGCTGGGGTCGCAGGCGTCGAACAACACCTTTTCATCATAGTGTTCTGACGCTCGTCATCGTTTTAGTCCTCGTATATCTCGTCTCCTTGAGTGAGCTCTCCATCTTGGTAAACTACAGTGCCACTTTATTGCGGGTCTTGTCGGCTCCTTATGCACGGATACGTTCGTCGCGCTAGATAGTAATGTTGGAGGCGAAGAGTTGGAGGTGTGATTTGTGCCGTTGGTTTGCGCTCCACGATCGACTCACCGAGATCGAGGGAACAAAGAGGTTAAAGGGCGGCTTATATGCGTAGAGGGAAACTACCACGGAAATGCGAACTTGTAGCATCGCCTTCTTGGATTCTTGAGAAGTGGCGGTAGCGGTGATGATGACGATGACTGCCCTTACTATCGAGTATGACTTCCGAAGCTCGTTATCGCCTTCGGCTTCGTACGCAATCAAGTAACATCCTGCAAGTTATGTCGATCTACTTTCGCGTACGTGAGAGGATGCTTTGAAAGACACAAGCGCAGTGTGTATAGCTCTTGCGAACATTGCTACATCCGACCATTCAGTTCGAAAGGAGCCTTCTCAAGTAATCATGGTTGCCAAGAAGCTGGTGTTACGTTTTCCGTATCACCGGAATACTTCCAAAGGGAGAAGAGCGACTACGAGTCTAAGCTTGTGCCTTTGTCCGATATGGGGCGATAAAGTCGTAGCGTGAAGTGGTTCCGGCGACAAAGAAAGTCCGACCAATATGGGGTCTGAAGTCCATGTTGTATTAGAGCTGAGCGGAAGGCCGCACCCACCTGGTTTCGTATGTGGCATGCGGTCTTACAATCTCGCTATGATTAGCGAGGAGGGGACTGCTGCACAAGGATGTCGCGTGCTCGGGAGCGCTCGCCTTTGCCTTGGGGTTGGGGCTGACAGCTCGGGTAACCATGGAGGCTGTTTGTGAACTATCTTGAGATGATCGTAATGTGTAGCAATTACGGCAGTCGCTACTGGAGTGTTTGTGGATGGCGGCCGAGGATGTCTATTTTAATATTATGAGAGATGGAGCCAGTTGCAATCTGCCTGTTGCATCTCTCAACAGCATGAGGCAGGAAAAGGTGTTGGTGCTTCGCGTCCCTGTATAAGAAGCAGGGGGTGAAAATCGATATCCGAGCATTGCCGATACGACGGCCTGAGACCGAATCGACAACACGAAGCAGGCAAACTTGCGCGCCCTTGCTGAGGTTTGCTCTATGCTCGGAATCGGCCAGCGACGGAGTCACACCCTGGTAGCTGCAATGCGGGTATTTCCAGCAGGTACATTGTGGTGATTGGGGTCTTGGAGGAGGAAAAGGACTTGATGCAATATCGAAATCCAGGCGTACTATCGCGAGGTCGTGAGTGGAAGTCGAGGTTATGCTTGGGGTTCTAATATTGGACAAAGATGCAGAGGGGCTCTGCCGCCTCGCCTTCATTGTCGGCATTTCCTCGTACTCCTTCGATTGGCGCAGGCAGGTTGCGCAATCACTCATCAACGCGCGACTGATAATCGACCGTCGCACATTAGGCAGGGTCGTGTATACTGCTTCCCGGTGGATATTCCGCCGCATGGTGGTGGGTAAATAGTGGTGGGCAGAAGCGTGCCGCTTGAGCTTGAATCCCTTCCAATGCGCCTCCAACGTCAGCCATCTCTGTCGCGTGGAAGGCCGGGATCAAAACGTTTCTCGGGCTCGACGAGTCGACGATTTAGGAAACGGGCTGACGCTTGAGGCGGACACCTAGCCTGATGATGTACGTAGGTGGCCCATGTAAGAAGCAGTCGAGGGGACGGTGGGCCAAGCGCGCGCTCTGTTGAAACATGGCAATAAGAGCTAGCGCTTGGGCACTACGCCGCATCTTCGCTGTCATGTCCAGACCAGACCAGACCAGACCATAACGTCGCTTTTGCACTCTCTATCGCTAGCAGCTCTTTCTGAACAGCCCCGGACGCGCTCCGGTCATCCCGTTTGTGGTCGGCCCGTATCCTCTTCTCGGTAAGCTGCTCGCACGAGCCATACCATCATCTCCCCCCAGACCACTGCAGCGCCCCGCCGACGTCTATCCAGAGACCTGAAACTCGCACGAATACCTGTCCAGCCTCGCTGCCAGCCCAACGTTGACGTCTCCCACGCCAGACCCACCAGCCCCCGAGTCCCGTGACCAAGGCTACTCAACAGCGCCTGAGAGCTGGAGGCAGAAGCGGCCTCATTACACACCCTCCCCTCCGCTACACGTCACGCCGCGCGGCCGCCTGGGACAACACCGCAACGCAGCAGCACCACAGTAGAACCGCAGAACTGCAGAACAGCGCGCGAACGCTCTTTGAACCGTGGGAGAGTCGGTCAGCGTTGTTCGGCTGACACACCTGCCACCCGCCCTACTGGGACACAACCTCGTCCCCCACACCGTCCCCTCACTCTCCCTTCTCTCTCTCTCTCCACACACACAGAGAGACACACACGCACACCGAGCCGAAGATATATATGCAGCCGAATACCCACGTCGAGTCCACAATGTCTAGTCCCGCGCCGGTACCCCTTCTGCGCGCCCCGGTGCCCGGCGGTCGACAAAGCGGCGCCCGCACACCCCGCCTAGGCCTTTCCATACCACCATCGCCGCACGCGAGGCCAGTCACGAATGGCTCCGGCGATGGCGTGACTCTTTCTCGCCCTGCGCCGCCCCAACTGCGGCTGGCAACCCCCATGGGCACCAGTCACACGCCCTACGAGGGCCGTCAACACCCAAAAGGACTGCCACCACTACAAATTGGAACCGGACTTTCGGCGGGAGGCTCGAGTGACGCCAGCGCACATTCGCGATCAGGGAGCTTCGGCGAGGTGCAGGCAAATGGATCAGCTTCGTCGTATCACGCCGCTCTAGGCTTTCCAGGCCTTCAGCGGACCCATCAAGGCTCAGATCCCATATCGGCAATATCGCAGCAAGGCAGTGAGGGCGCGCCGTCGATGGAGAGAGAAAACAGCAGCCAGCCCTTGCCAGATCTGGATAAGCTTGCGGCAGAGAAGGGTGCCCCGCTCGATGTTGAGGACTTGGATGATGCAGGCTGGAAAGCTGCTTCTGCAAAGGGCATAGTGGAAGAACTGGGCAGCCTAGGCGAAGGCGCGGGTGGTGCTGTCACCAAGTCTGTTCTTAGCGGTGGGAAAACTATATTTGCCCTCAAAGTATGTTACACAACGTTCTCGGTATCATTTCGCGCTAACCCTCTCGAAGATCATAACGACGAATCCAGACCCGGACGTCAAGAAGCAGATCGTGCGCGAGCTCTCTTTCAACAAGAATTGTGCCAGTGACCACATCTGCCGCTATTACGGTGCTTTCATGGACGACAGCACCGGCACCATCAGCATTGCCATGGAGTTCTGCGAAGGTGGCTCGCTAGATTCCGTCTATCGAGAAGTCAAGAAGCTAGGAGGTCGGACTGGAGAGAAAGTGCTCGGAAAAGTAGCAGAAGGTGTCCTCAATGGGCTCACCTACCTCCACTCTCACCGCATCATCCATCGTGACATCAAGCCTAGCAACATCCTGCTGTGTCGAAACGGTCAGGTTAAGCTGTGCGATTTCGGCGTGTCCGGGGAATTTGGAACCAAGGGGGATGCCAACACCTTTATTGGCACGTCCTACTACATGGCACCTGAGCGGATCACTGGACAGAGCTACACAATCACCAGCGACGTGTGGAGCTTGGGTGTGACTCTCCTCGAGGTTGCGCAACACCGCTTCCCGTTCCCAGCCGACGGTACTGAGATGAACCCACGCGCTGGGCTCATCGACTTGCTTACCTACATTGTTCGACAACCCATTCCCAGGTTGAAGGACGAGCCAGAGAACGGCATCCGGTGGTCCGAGAACTTCAAGTACTTCATCGAATGCTGGTACGTTTTGTTTTCTTCCTTACTGTCCTTGATTCAACTGACTGGCCCCAGTCTCGAGAAAGAGCCCCCTCGACGAGCCACGCCTTGGCGTATGCTTGAGCATCCGTGGATGCTCGAGATGAAGACCAAGAAGGTCAACATGGGTCACTTCCTCAAACAAGTCTGGGATTGGAAAGACTGATCCCGTCGTATTCTACTATTCGATTCAGCGAGCGTCTCTTCTCTACAGCAATGATTTACACCAACCTTTTGGGGGTCTTACGTAGGGTCATTTGCTAAGCATAGACTATGGAATCACGGCACATCTACGCCTCGGTTAGCGGGCCTGTCGAGGGTGAGAGTCGTCCTCGGCTTGCATTGGGATCTTCGCATGGAGCAGTCTGCGGCATAATGGTTAACGTACGGACTGGAAGGGATCGCGATCCGTGGATGTGATTTCAAGAGATGGCGGACTGCTATACACTCACGAATGGCATTGGCAGGCGTTCGACTTGATATTCCTGGTGTAGCTACGCACGGCATGGTCTTGGGCGCGGAAATCCATAGGATCCGAATAAATGATTTTACATACAAGTACACACGCCTTTACACTTATCAAAGAATGACAAACGTGCAAGTATCTACCATCGCTCATCAGGGAACGAGGCAGGTATGGAGATACGGAAGTCGCTTCTTCAGGCTTAGCGCTCTCTGCTCGGGCCGGCATTGTTCCGATGGCTTCAATTTCTCGGAATTGAGTCACAAGAGATTCAACAGCCAGACCGAACCTTGAAGCTGGACACATTGTTTGGACAAAGGCACCCTCGTAGCTATCGTCCATCTCAGAAAGCGATAGTCAGAGCCCATTCCCGCCCCAAAATTCTTCCAGGTCCCCCACCTTCCAACTACCCCACCAAGTCGCATCGAATAGCCCTCAACCCCGCCTCGAGCCAACATTGGCCCGCCATGCCTACCATTACGGTCGACAAGGCCGCTCTCTTCAAGGAGCTCGAGCGCGAATATACCACCGAGGAGTTTGACGAGCTATGTTTCGAGTTCGGCATCGAACTGGACGAAGACACGAGTCAGAGCACGAAGCCAGAGGACCAGGCGCAGCCGCCGCAGTTGAAGATTGAGATACCAGCGAACCGATATGATATGCTGTGCTTTGAAGGGATTGCGCTGAACCTGAGAGTCTTTCTGGGGAAGCAACAGCTGCCCAAGTGGTCGCTCACTGCGCCATCATCCGGAGAGCTGCAGACACTCACGATCAAGGAGGAGGTATGCTAGCTATGGTCCAGCGCTATAGGGATCATGACTTCTGACTCTGCGTAGACCGCGAAGATACGACCACTTTGTTCTGGCGTGGTACTGCGGAACGTCAAGTTTACCCAAGAACGCTACGATTCCTTCATCGCACTGCAGGACAAGCTGCATCAGAACCTGGCTCGCCAGCGGACACTGGTCTCGATTGGGACACACGATCTAGACAGTGAGCGTGCTATGAGGAAACCTCAAGGGAGTGTAGCTAACCGTCTACAGCGATCAAGGGTCCCTTCACATATGAGGCTCTGCCGCCGGAGCAGATTGAATTCATTCCTCTGAACCAGACCAAGAAGATGAATGGAAAGCAGCTGATGGAGTTTTATGATGTGGGTCTAGTTTCGATCTATTGGCAAGCAGCGTGCTAACTCTGTGTAGAAAGACAAGCATCTCGGTCGGTACCTACACATCATCCGCGACTCACCCGTGTACCCCGTGATATACGATTCGAACCGCACCGTGTTGTCGCTTCCTCCCATCATTAATGGTGACCACAGCAAGATCACGCTCGATACTAAGAACATCTTCGTGGAGATTACGGCGCTGGACAAGACCAAGGTCGAGATCGTCAACCATATACTGGTTGCCATGTTCGCTGGCTACGCAGAGTCAATAGAGCCCATCAAGATCATCTCACCGCACAATAACGAGTCAAGAGAAGCACCCGATCTTACGCCACGGCAAATGCAGACCGAGGTCGATTATCTAAACCAAGTCACTGGTCTGGACCTCTCTCCGGATCAAATAGCTAAGCTCCTGACGAAGATGGGCTACGAAATACAACCATCAACATCAGACAGCAACCTTCTGGATGTCGCTCTACCAATCAATCGAGCAGATGTTCTTCACCAAGCGGACATCATGGAGGACTATGCTATCGCCTACGGTTTCAACAAGCTGCCGCGCTACTATCCGAACAAATCCTCCGCAGTTGCGGCGCCACTTCCGATCAACAAGCTTGGTGACATTGTGCGTCTTGAATCAGCAGCGGCAGGATGGACAGAAGTCATGCCTCTTATCCTTTGCTCACACGAAGAGAATTTTGAGTGGCTGAACCGAAAAGACGATGGCAAGACGGCAGTGAAGCTCGCGAACCCCAAGACTGCAGAGTACCAGATTGTACGGACGTCGCTACTCCCTGGTCTTCTTAAGACCATCAATTCGAACAAGCACCACGCCGTGCCGATCAAGGTCTTTGAAGTCAGCGACGTCGGGTTCATAGATCTTTCGCAAGAACGCAAGAGCCGAAACGAGAGGCACTTCGCAGCCGCGATCATGGGGAAAACGAGCGGCTTTGAGCAGGTGCATGGTCTGTTGGATAGGCTGATGTTGATGCTCAGGTCTACTTTCATCACACGGGAAGATGGGATGAAGAACTCCAAGTTGGGTGGCTATTGGATCGAGGAGTTTGATGGTAAGCTTGAGGAAATCGCTCATATATGCCCTTCGCTCACACATAATAGACCCGACGTTCTTGCAAGGACACTCTGCTGCGATCAAACTTAACCTCGACGGCAAGAACCACACAATTGGTGTCTTTGGTATCCTGCATCCCTCGGTGTTGCACAAGTTTGAATTACCGTAAGACATCCACATCAGTTTATCAACGTAGTACATATTTGCTAACGTGATGTCTCAGGTATCCCGTGAGCACGGTCGAGTTCAACCTTGAGGTCTTCCTTTAGAGGGTGTCAGTTGTTTTGGCTTACACTTCTCCGCCATCAGCTGATGAAATTTTCGTTACGAGTACGATAGATACCTAAAAACGATGTATGAATGCCACGATAGCCACAATGTTATGGCAAGATGCTCTACTCTTGAACTTGGCACGCTTGTGTACTACGCATTAGAGACGCAAGATTTCTTTTGGAATGCTCGCCTACTGGGAAGTGCTGTGACTTGGGCGCATCGTGTGATGATGAGCAGTATCGAAAATGAAATGTGACGCTAGGAAGCGTGAGCGGGCCGAGCAGATGAGATAGGTTATATCTCACGTTCCAGTCAGACGAACATGTGTTTGATTACGATCATCATGATTGTCACACCTTCTCACGCCTTCAATCCTGTTAGATAATGTTGCCACATGTTTTCATATCTGCAAATAGCAATAGTGTAAAACGCAGTAGCCGGCCAACATCTTGTTCAGCTCCGTGTCCTACTGCACCACTATTCCCCCCAGCTTTTAGGTTTGTAGTACGCTCAGCATCCACCTCCGACAACATCCCACCCCCAGAAGAAAAAAGTATCACACACCGCCCGTCACCTTCGCAAGCCAAGTTCCAACCTCAAACTCCAAACCATGCCCGCGCAATCGCAACGGATCCACAAACATTTTCATCCCCACGTCTCTCGACGCCAGATTGAACACGCGAAAGATGACATACACCTTGTTGAAGGTACTGAACAGAGGCACGGCGAGGTTTTGCATCTACAATACTAGCATTAGCCATCAATCTATGCGCGAAGAGGACACTGAGTCGCTTACTCTATTGTACTGACTCCCGCTCATGTAGAACCGCGTATGGCATGCACTAGTCGTCGTCTTGACTTCGAGAAAGTACTCTATCGGATTGGCGGCGAAGTCACGATCTTGCCGTATGCCCGCTGGGAGACCGCCGGAGCAGTACTCTCTAAAGTATTGAGTCAAGCTGCCGTCCCGGTCGATAAACACGATGTCGGCAGTCTCGCGTCCAACCCAATTGTTCATGTCAGAATAGCGTGAGTGCCCTTGAAGTTCGCCGCGTATAGTGCTGCGCCAGTTTTCGCGACTGAAGTTTGGAAGACTGAGGTTTGAGAGGATCTCGAAGACCTGGAGAGGCTAGTCAGTTGAGCAAAATTTTGATGTCGGACGAAGTCACCTACATAGGCTTCTCCCGCAGCGCCGATACGTTTATCGTGAGTCATCTGGTTTGTATCGCGATCGCCAAAAGCGGCATTGTGATCATGGTCGTAAGCAAATTCATCGTCTTCGGGAGGTGCATTCCGCAAAGGCACGGCAGTGTCACCGTTAATTCGTTGCCCATGGGTTGCTCGATGAGCGCTTCGCACAATTTGCTCAAGCAGTCTTTCGTACTGACGCGAAGGGGTCTGTGGGGGCGTACTAGCCTCTTCGTTGACCCAAGTGCGACTGGTGCGCCTGCTATGACCTGCTTCCGACTCCGGTGCAAAGTATTCCTGAGTCGGTGTCCTCGAGGCCGTGGGTATTGCGTCTGGTCCTGAAGCATCTTCGTCGGGTATGACATTGTTTGGAGTCTCGTGTTCAACCGAATCTGAGACTCGGATAATCGGCCGTTCGATCCAATTCACCAGAGGGATATCTTGCTCTAGAAGGATCTCGTCGAGATCTTCTAATTTACATTGAAGTATAAGGGAGATGGCATGTGTTGCCGATGCTGAGACCCCGAGCAAGCGGGCAAGAAGTGCAGGGACTTGCGATCGATAGCATGACTCCCGTTGTCGCTGAGATTCCGGGACGTAGATCGTAAGCTGCCCTTCAGAGAGCTCGTAATGAAGCGATGTACGATCGCTCTGGACGGAGATCTGGGTTCCATTGAGTGCTAGAACCAGAATAGTGGATATGTGATCTGTGCAATAGATCTGGGTACGGGAAAGCTGGTCGAAGAGCTCCTTTTCTCCTCGTAGCGCATTTACGCTCTTGTATTTGGCAGCACAGCTAGTCAGGTCAGCGGAGCACAAGAGATAGCCATAAAGACGCGAAACCCTTAAAAGGGTACTCCAACACAATCGAACCTACGTACCAATACAGTGCATAAGCTTTCGTCTGCAGCGCCTGCTCAAGTGCCTCATTCTGCACCGCGTCGTCAGCCACACTTGAGACTTCGTTGATTGCTGTTGACAGGTAACGGTGCGTAATCCCCATATGTCGAAAAACTGTATCGAGGATCTGCACCTCCTCAAGCGCGAAGTCGAGGAGAATGTGTTGATCCGCAAAAGCGGCCCCGAATCGTCCATGATCCATGATGGCGAAGTCATCATCGACGCCGACTAGCGCTATACCACCATCAACCGCCTTCTTTGGTAAGAACTTGACCATGCGTAGCTTGTCAAGAGCGTTTAGGAGTTTCTCATCAATGCTACTTTTCGCAACCATTCTTCCCACATCTATCAGACGCTGGCGCATATCGGCGATGCGAGGCTCGCTATCACTGGCCATTCTGCTAAGCTCATTGATAAGCATGGCTGGATCTGCGTTCTTAATCTTAAGGTGGTTGACGAAGAACAATTTCAGAGTGGGATAGACCGACGAAAGATCTTCATACTCCGCGAGTGAAAATGGGCTGTTCCATAGACAAGATTGTATGGTGTGCCATCGTCCGTCAGCTCCCAGGACTAGTTTTCGTTGAGTGAAAGCTTTTCTGTAACCATCGTCAATGGTTGTTCCTCGCGATGAAGCATACATACCTGACGACTGTCCATCCTGCACTGTTCTTGACGGCGTTCTCGAGGAACTGGTATACGTTCGCAGCTTCACTGTTAGACCAGCCCGCGGTCTGGCCAAGGTTTTGCCTGTGCTCCAGCTCATCGAAAACGTCTTCCAGCTCAAAGTCGCGAATATCTAGCCATATACGGAAGAAGTTCGCCAGGTGCTCTTCGTCGCCATAGTGTTGCCCCAAAGGCACCTTGACAGTGAGAAAGTCGGGGCCATTCCAAATGCACTCTGAAGGGGCAAGCCACCTCAATACGTTCGGCGAGGTTTCCACAGCAATTGCATTGCAAGAGCCAAAAAAAGATCTTGTAAATGTTAGCAAATTTGTGTACGAGGTACTGGTACTAGCCTACCTTAGCTTTTCTTTGTCTTGCAGCGTCGATCTTTCCGCCATGCTTCTGTATACTTTCACGGCACGCTCTGTGGTCGCGAACTTGGATGCCGTCATTTGGCGAAGCACGATCTCGTCAAACCTATTATCTATGGTGTAGCTCACCCCAATATCTTCTAAAAATCGCCATTCCTGCTGATTCGCCTCATCAAGTACAGAGGGCAACCTCAGCAAGGGAAACCCACTGTCGACTTCAAGATCGTGTAGTCTCGCCTTGATCTCAATAGTGGGGAGGTAATTTGTTCGAAGAGGCAATAATGCTCCGGATTCGCAAGGGACCTTACAACCCATCAATTGCGTGCTGACTTTGGATACGTAATGCTTGTATTCAGACCAATGCGCCCTCAGCAAACCCACGAACTTCTCCGGACGACGTTCCAGTACCGCTAGTATGACTGGGGACAATACCCAGTCGTTAGATGGTCCAGTTCCGAATCTCTCTGCGAGCGATGGATGATATTGGGCACCTGCGGCTCGACGCAACCATTCTACCCACGAGAGATTCTGCCGGCGGATTGTACCTGGCACTAGATTGAAGTAATTCTTGTCTAGCAGCGCAACCACGCCATTAGAATTGCTAGCAAGATATTCCTTTGGCAGTAGTTGCTCGGTATCATACTCACGGTCGGAAGGGAAAAATAGAGATACCGATGGACGGACACGGGTTATTTTGGCGTTCGCGCAAATGTAAAACCAGGAAGTCAGCGACCTGGGTTGAGGATGAAAGTAGAACAGGTATCGAGAATGTGAAGCCCACTCGAGAGTTCGAAGGGACGTCGATTTTTGAGTTGCTTCGATCTGGGAGAGAACCGTTTCTTTAGGGCAATCCTCTACACCCATTTTTCGAAAAAAATCTCGACGAGTGGCGCTGGTTGCGGCTTGTTTCTCCACGAGGTTCAGAGAAATGTCGTTCGGGATGTCAATCCCATCGTTATCGGGGAAGAAAATTTTTCTGACACCACCCGGACTGACTCCGGGACTACCAGTCCATGATCTTCCGTTGTTTAAGGGAATTATAGGCAATTTCTGGATCCGCAGACATATGTGCTTATACCCACATTGGAAGGGAGACAAGAGCAATCGAGCACACGCTTCGTGCCACATTTGATCCGGTGCTCGTGTTTTGATGTACGAGTTGACGTTTACTAGATCCGCCGATATACGTGGGAGTATTTCGTCCCAACTGGAACACACTGCCCCAAGTTCCGCCAAGGTTGTGTAATGCCTATGATTGTACTCAGGAGCCAAGTAAACTTCTTCCGGGAGATCACGAAAAATGGGCGTCTCTTCGTGAATCATATCAGATACCAACCGGCGCAATTGCGGAGGGCATTTGAATTTTCTTTTCTCCCAAGTCTGCAGCACCGGCATACGCTTTAACAGCGCCTGGATCGAGGAGTATAGATTTTTCCAGAGCCCCTCCATAGGCTTTGTGGGCATGTAGTCCAGCCACGAGTGACGTAACGGATGGTCTGGAGTGGCAAATTCTGCGACTGCTTTTGCAAAAGCTGTGGCTATTCCGTCTACGATAGCGTCGTTCCACGCGCAATCTATGACGCTCTCGCGGCTTGCGGATGTGATGAAGTCGGATTGTATTAAGAACTTGCTTCAATTAGCATCTCTTCTGGGCGCTTTTGTTTGACTACTTACCTGCAGATGAGACAGTCGTTGTAGAGGAAGATAGGCAAACACGTGTTGTCCGAGTCCGGAGATTTTGGGCTGGCCGTCGGGTGTGAGTGGAAATGCCAATTCCACCTTAGTGCTCGTCCGATGCTGACGTCGCTTGTCCTTTGGCATTTTGTCAACCGTATGTGTGAAGACGTGGTACCTGCTCCTTTCCACCGTCTTTCCAAGTTTTGATCCACGATGTTCAAACGTTCGAATGATGCAAGGAAGCTCGTGGAGAAGGCTAGGGCCGTACTTAGTGATTGTCGTTCTACTTTCCGTTGAAGAGTCCGCTGTAATGTGAATCTCTAGTGTTCTCAGACGATGTAGAAAGAATATAGTTGTATCAGGTAGGTCTGAGATGGCATCTAAAAGGCGCTTGTAATCCTCTTTGGCCGCATCAGACAACTTGAGAGTCATCCTCGTAGAAACGTCTTCGGGTAGTACTTCGGTCGCAGCATCTAGGGGTGTCACCATACCTAAGCCGTCATCTCCTTGTTGATGTCTGAAGCAAAATGCCCACACGCCCGATTGGATGCGTACTTCGTCAGCGACAGAGAAGACAGACTTAAAGCCAAAGCCCTTCTCCCCGATGTGGTTGTCAAGGGCGGATGTCTTTTTGGAGCTCTTGCCCGTCGCGCAAATGGCCTCAACATTTGCTCGCGTGAAACCGTCCTCGTTAGTCTCGACGATGAACTCATGAGGTGTGATGCGAAATCTTAAATACGGTGCGACACATTTCTGACGAGCGTTCCTATAGAGAGAATCGTCGGCATTCTGAATAAGCTCGTATAGAAACCGGTACTTTGACGAGTAAAGCTGCTCGGAGATGCTGCACATGGTTAGTGAGCGCGACGTAATGATACTAAAAGTCAACAAATACCTTTTGGTAAACGCTGCTTCCATGTCTCTTATCTTTTCCATATTGTACATGATCTTCTGACGACTCCGAGCCGGCATCTCGTTGACATCCCGCATAGTCGTAGCGTCAAGGTGCCCCTTGTCAGCTCTTATGTTCTCGATGACAGCCTGTGCCTCAAGAAACGTAGACGGCTCGTCGTCCCCCAAATTCTCGAACACATTCCGATGCCTCCCGAACGAGGCCGAATCGTCGTCGACCATATCGGGGGAAGTGTAGTAGTAGTGTGTAAAGAGGGCAAAGAGGAGGGAGCGAACTGTTTGACGAGTATGCTCGGACGGGTTCACTTGATATAGAAAGCAAGCTGGCATTAGTATATAGGAATAGGCGCCCACGTTGCTGTGCCGCATGCAGGGGCACCTCTCCACAAATATGTTTCAGACACCATTAGACGGCTTATATTCTGCATCTCGCTGGCTGTATGGAAGTAATATTTTAGCACCTATGAAGGTTTGAGTTCGACAAGGCACATGATGGTTGTCACTCGACAACGGCAAGGGTATGTAAGAGAGCGCCTTGCCCAAACGTCTGTTTCTTGGGGTGGGTGGGTGGGAAATTCTTGGGAATAAAGCTTGCCCCCCCCCTCTCTCAAAGCATCCGAACATGACCTTTTAAATACGTAGAACTATGTTCGCCTATACAAAGATTGCAATTCTTAGTACTATAAATTAATTATCTCAAGCTCTTGAAATGCAATCTAGCTGGTTTTACTACTTGGAAGGTGGGTTTTGCATCAGGGTCGGCGCTTATTTCCCGAGTATTACCCACCGCAAGAGGTCTGTGTCCCGTGAACACCAACTCAGCAATAAATCTGCAAATTTGAAACACCACAAGCATGCAAACTGCGGGTGGAAGGATGCGTCGAAACTAGTGAAACACTTGACATAGCACGACAGGTTCTGAGAATTGTGCTTAATATAATGTGATAAATAATGCCGCTGGACGGCTTCGAAATGGATGAAGCTGTGGAGCGGGACGCTGCGCCAAACATGTCGATTTCAACGTGTCCGAACCATACTGATTACAGCGCCTAAAACCAGTAGCCCCGCCAGTACACCGCCTTGAACCGGAGCAAACATTGCCGAGCGAACGATGATGAAGGTTCCTGCTACGACAAAAATGATTGGAAGTACGATCGTCGGTCTGTACGGTCGATGCAATCCGGGCTCCCGTCGGCGCAAGATGATCAGTCCCAGGACAGTGCTGACATAGAAGACCCAGTTCGACATGCCAACGAATGTGAGGAGCGCGCGAAAGCTGCCGGTGAGAATGTAGACTAGAGTGAGTACTAGGGCTAGAGCGTTCGCGTAGCTGTTGTAGGTATTAGCTGGAGACGTGATAGGGTGGATGAACATGAATAGCATACATAGGAGCGTCAAACTGAGACTGAGAGTTTGTGTTCGCTTCTTCTCGTACATCGGACCTGCTCAACAACGACGCTTCTTGCTCTGAACGTTTGCGAAAACCGGGTAACCCTCGTTTACTGAAGATAGCTGGAAGGTATTGGTGTTGTGCTGCAGCGACTGTCAATCTGCCGATGGTGAAGACGTTGCTCGTAATGGAGCCAGCGCAGGAAAGAGCGACCAAGATCGATATGAAAATGCCGGCCCAGTGTCCGAACGCAGACTTCATAGCAACCACAGCTACGGCATCGCTGGAACTCATGGTATCCCAGGGAAGCAAGATGTAGTATGCGAGGTTGATCAGCTCGTAGGAGCTCAGCACCACGATCATTGCAGCCTTAATGGCCTTGGGCAGCGCTTTTCCTGGATCACGAATCTCGCTCGCTACGACGTTCGCCTTCTATGTGTTAGCGTAACAGTGAGAAGTAATTGATGCGACAGAGAATGAGAAGTTTATTGTCATGGTCCGACACTTACGTTGTCCCAGCCGTCATATGCCCACAGGCCACCATAGATGGCTGCAGAGTAGTGGCCATATCGGTCCCAGGCGTTCAAAGACGTCCAGTCGATGGTGTGGCCTTCTGATATGGTCGGTCGGGTCGCGAACCAATCCTTCGAGTGCCAGTCATCTGCCCCAGAGAGAGCAGAACTGGGATTGACAAGAAATGCGATGACTGCCACCAGACCACCGAGGACAATCAACAACACAGTGAAGATCTTGATCCCAGTAAATGACTCGCTCAGTCTCAGAGTGATTCTGGTGCTGATGGAGTTGAGTAGGACCATGCAAACGAAAGTCGACGCAGCTATCAGTTTCAGCAACCACGCAGCCAGACCGGCGGTTGACGAGATGGAGGCAATGGATTCGGCGATGACGATGCTCTGGATGGCCATTGCAGAGGGCTTTGCAGCCATAATGTAGATCCAGGCCATCAAGAAAGCCATCGTGTCTCCATAGACATATCGGAGGTACTCCTGCATGCCGCCATTGAGCGGGATGGCAGCCCCAAGCTCAGCAAAGGAGGCGGCACCTGCCCACGAGAGAAGTCCTCCAAGAACCCAGACGAGCAACGCAGCACCGGGAGAGGGCACATTGCTGTCAACCTGTGCCGGCGATGCAAAGATGCCAGACCCGATCTGGAGGGTGACGAGAATGGAGAATGCATGGCGAGCGGTGAGCTGTTTGGGTAGGGAGCTCGCTTGGGAGACGGTGGATGTTCGACGCAGCAGAGGTTCAGTTTCGCGACCAGTGGGCTTTGGGTTGGCCGGCTCTTCAGCGTATGTTCCTTCCATGCTCTCGACCGCTGAATCTTTGACACGAGTAATTGCTGTCCTGGGTGTCTCGTGACGAAAGCCGGTTAGAGTAGCACATAAATCGATAGTCGTCCGAGGCCTGATGGGAGAGTCGCAATTTCGATTGCCCCGCCACAGCCTTTTCGCGTGGCTGTGAAAACGAACGCCAAGCGTTCACCGGGGTTTCCTACGGCCCACCAAACAGAAACACCTCACGAACTGGACTACACTACACACCGCGTCCTCTCCCCGAAACCGCAGCATCTAGGGGTCCCAGGCTCTTTCACGCACTTGTGCCCGCCCGCAATTCCGCCAACCGCCAACCGCTCTCGCCCCGCCCGCCCACCTTCGCCCGCACCAGGTACGTCAGTCAACACCGACAGAGGGCGCCCAAGCTCCACCACGCCGCCTGCCGCCACGCCGCTCACACTCGCCTAGGGACCTGAACATACTAGACTGCCTCTCCGCATCGCTACCTGACCCACCCTCCGCTCCGTCGAGGACAGTCCCTGGCCTCGAGACCCCCCTCCCCCGTCCGTGACCCTCCACACCCGTGCAACATGGAGGCAAATCAGAACGACGAGCTCTACCCGATCGCCGTGCTCATCGACGAGCTCAAGCACGATGATGTGCTGCTGCGATTGAACGCAATCCATCGCCTAAACACAATAGCCCTGGCATTGGGCGCCGAGCGGACGCGGGACGAGCTGATACCCTTTCTCGATGGTACGCTGCTGCACAATACGGCCTTGCAGCGACAGAGCTAATCTGGGGCACAGAATCTGTAGAGGACGAGGATGAGGTGCTTACGGCATTGAGCGAGGAGCTCGGCAAATTCGTCGACTACGTTGGCGGCCCCGAATACGGCCATGTGCTGCTATCGCCCCTCGAGAACTTGGCCGCGATAGAAGAGCCGCTGGTTCGCGAGAAGGTACGCGCGTTGACTGCACGCGTACTGAGCCCTACTGACACGCACAGGCTGTCGAGTCTCTGAACAAGATCTGTGAGGAACTGTCGCAGCAACAGGTCGAAGAATTCTTCATTCCGCTCGTCATGCGCCTATCCAAGGCCGACTGGTTCACCTCCAAGATTTCCGCGACCGGCCTCTACTGCGCGCCCTACACCCGAGCCACCCCACCCTCGCAAGAGACGCTCAGACAGCACTACGGCCAGCTGGTCCACGATGATACCCCCATGGTGCGCAGGCAGGCGGCGAACAACCTGGCAAAATTCATCAAGTGCATGCCGCCTGCCATTGTGATCGACGAGATGATTGCGCTCTTCCAGCACCTCGCAGCAGACGACCAGGATAGCGTCAGGCTCCTCACCGTGGACGTGCTCATCGCAATCGCCGAGGCGGTGCCCAAGGAACAGCAGTCCAGCCACGGTGTGCTCTTGACGGCTCTGCGCAGCTTGTTTGAGGACAAGAGCTGGAGAGTGCGTTACATGGTGGCAGACCGATTTGAGAAGGTCAGTCGAAGCAGCGCACGAGACAGGGCCTAGCTAACGCGGTCTAGATTGCCAAAGCCGTCGACGAGGAGGTCGTCAACCGAGACCTAGTGCCCGCATTCGTAAAGCTGTTGAAAGACACTGAGGCTGAAGTGCGAAGCGCCATTGCGGGGCAGATCCCCGGTACGCACATGTCTTTACGGATGTCTTGGCATATGACTGACCAAAGTGACAGGCTTCTGCTCCCTACTCGAGCGAGACACCCTCCTCAGCGAGGTTATGCCCAGCATTGAGGAGCTTGTGTCCGATCAATCACAACATGTTCGCGCTGCTCTTGGCACTCAGATTAGCGGGCTGGCCCCGATTCTCGGAAAGGACGAGTAGGTAACGGTCTGCGCGTGACCACGTGCTCTGCTGACTCGCACCTCAGAACCATCTCACATCTCCTCCCCATGTTCCTGCAGATGCTCAAGGACGAGTTCCCCGACGTCCGACTGAACATCATTTCGAAGCTTGAGTCGGTCAACAACGGTATGGGATTTTCATCGATGCAAAGTACCACCACTGACAAGAACAGTGATTGGCATTGAGCTACTCTCTCAATCTCTTCTCCCTGCCATTGTCCAGCTTGCAGAGGACAAGCAATGGCGCGTGCGATTGGCCATCATCGAATACGTGCCCCTCCTTGCCTCCCAGTTGGGTGTCAAGTTCTTTGACGAGAAGCTCAGCAGCCTCTGCATGAGCTGGCTCGGTGACACCGTCTTCTCCATCCGTGAGGCGTCGACTCAGAACCTCAAGAAGCTTACGGAAGTCTTTGGCGTGGAATGGGCAAACGAGGCCATCGTGCCTAAGGTTATGGCTATGGGCCAGCACCCCAACTATCTGTACCGCATGACCACTTGCTTTGCTGTTTCAGTATGCCAATCTCCCCCAACTGCAGACCTTACTGACATGGCTAGACCCTCGCACCCGCGCTCAGTCTTGACGTTATCGAGGCATCCATCCTCCCCATGATGGACAAGCTCGTCAACGACGACATCCCCAATATTCGCTTCAACGTCGCAAAATCCTACGCTGTTTTGATCGACACTCTCAAGCAACTACCGGAGGAAGGAACTGTTTTGGCGCTTCAAAAGGCTGGCACGCCAGGCCAAGGTTGCTCAAAAGGACAGGAACTCATCACTAAGAATGTCCTGCCCAACTTGGAGAAACTGCAGCAGGACGACGATGTGGACGTCAGGTACTTTGCAACGACGGCGGCGCAGAGCTACACGGATGCGATGCAGACTTAGGACATTGTGTCGTGAGCGAAGGTTGCATGGACGTTGGAAGGGACGAGATTACGATAAAGCATTCATCAAATACAAGTTAATGATACGAACGGCTCGGGCGAGCGTGGTGGAGTGCACTGTGGCCTTGGCTTGACTGAGTGGAGGAACGAGTGTGTGCATTGTGGCAGCGACCCCATCGAAGGAAGTCGTCGGGACGATGGTTAGGACATTTCATCACTTCAGTCGTGTTTCTTTGCCTTGGTCACACTTGTTTTCTTTCTAATGTGGCCGGATGGATGAGGAATGGAGATGGCGCGGAGGTGGGGGTGTTGAGACTTGTATAGAGTTCTAGAGAGTCGTGCCCGAAATGCATTACAGCGGCGTCATCAAGATGCTTGGTTCGGTGTCACATGGAGGTGAAGAGTCACACTATGACTTGTACCCTTGTATTCCTACATCTGTCTACGCGATGGTATGGTATGCTAGGTAGTGCCGTATCATGACTCGGCCGCTAGCTACCACTTGGAACCGGGGCCGGGTAGTTAGACGGCGCCAGCGTCCTTGAGCAGAGAACCGAGGTTTGACTTCTTGGCCTGGAGCTCAGAGTTTCCGCCAATGTGCTTCTGGCCGATGAAGATGTTTGGGACGGTGCCTTGACCGGTGATGTCCTTGAGGGTGGACTGGATGGCGCTTCCGTCGTCTGCAGATAAGTCAGCGCATTGCCCATGGTATTTCCCGAGCCCTCTTCTCCTCTATTACCCTCCCCTGCCCTGACCTCTCTTCTATTGTAGGAGTGACGTTGTACATACCAACCTGATCCAACTCAATCGCAAAGAACTTGGCGCCCGACTCGGAGAGCAGACGCTTCGCAGCGGTGCAGTAGGGGCAGTATGATTTTGAGAAGACGGCGACGGGGTTCTCGTCGATGATGGACTGGACTTTCGTCTTTGTGGCGGACATGGTGGCTGGGCTGGAGGCGCGCGTGAAGAGGGTGCGCAGGAAGGAAATTGTGGCGGTTGTTGGAGGTGGTGGAGTCTGTAGTTGGGGGTTTAGATGGTGGTGGTGGTGGTGGAAGAGGGGTGGAGGAGAAGGGTTTATGTACTCGAGACAGACGTACTCTGTGGCGGTTTGCAAGGTTAGGTGGAAGTGGTTGTGATTTGGAATTGGAATCGGTAAGAAGGATGGGTATACGCCGGAGTGGAAGAGGAAGTGGTTGATTAGTCAATGATTTGCGCGCCCCGCAGTATGCATTGGGAGAGACATGGGCTTGATGATGCAATCGTTTGCCATGTCTGTCCGTCTGCTATTACGTGGTTTCGGGCAGGCCGGGCTCTTGCATGCTAAAGGGGGGTACTCGCGAATCGCATGACGAATGCAAGCTTGTTGCCGCAAAGGGCTGCTCAGGGTCCCGACGCCTGGGACGACAGCACTTTCCGACGGTTTGCACAGAGGCGCAACCCTCATTGTCCTTGTCATCGCATCAGCAAAGGCCACGGAGGCGCAGTCGTTGATTTCGGAACATGGACGCCAGGTAGAGCCGGAATCCGCAGCTTCCGCATTCCGAGACTGAGGGTTCCGCCAAAGTCAGCAGTCAGTCACCTCTCTCAACACCGCCTCGGAAGATTGCACAACCACTTCGACACATTCTCTCCGCTCCTCGGAAAGTCCACCGCCCTACCGTCATCGCAACCACATGCGCGCCGCCGCGGCGCCTTTGCAGTCCACCATGACCTCCTCCCCGGCCGGCTCCAGCGCCTTCTTCGCCCTCGCTCTCCTCACCATCTGCGCCGCCGTGGCCCTCCTCATCCGCTACTACCTCCCCTTCCGCCAAACACCCGCATACGTCAGCGTCCCCGTCTTCCTCACCATCGCGCTGCCGGCCAGCATCGTCCTCCTCGTCCCCATTGATCTCGCGAGCAGCGCTGGAACGGACACGGACGGCAACCGCGGGATATGGCTTACCGCCACCGTCGTGTACAAGTCATGGCGTGTCATGTACTGGCTCACCTTCTTCCTGACGTGGGCCGTTCTGCCTTTCCTGGGCGAATACGTTGACTCGGGATATCGGGAGCCCAAGGCGAGGACACTGTACAGTTTGAGGAACAATGGGAAATATTGGGCTATGATGTTGGCGTCGGCGGTTGTGGGTTTGACGTATTATGTCTGGTATAACCACTTTAGCTTGTCCACCATCAAAGGGCTGATCGTGGCCTTGGCGTACGCGTGGGCGCTTGTGCTGGCCATATACCTAATGGGACATGGCTTGGTCGCATTCCCGCGGAGTCTGTATCGATACGCGAGCATCAGCGGACGGTTAAAAAGATTGCAGGCGCAGGCACCGAAGATCCACGACAAGCTGACCGAATCCCTGGATAAGCTGGATCAGTGCGAGTGGCAGGTCGTACAGCTCAAGCAGCGGAAAAACGGTACAGCAAGGGAGTTCGCAGAGTGGATTGATGAGCTGGCGGAGAAGAGCAGTCTGCCTGAGAGTAGGGCGAGTGTGGTGGGACGGACGACCACGGCGACGGTCCCGCCTGTCGTTACGGAGCGCTATCTTGCGGATTTGACGAGAAAGTTGAAAAGAGCACGGCATGCGAAAGTAAGGTTTGAGAATGAGTGGGATCGATTGGTACAGAAGGCTATTTGGACGCAGGCCATTATCGACTCGAAGGCGAGCCAGCGGTTGGAAATCAAGAACACGCAGTTTCGGACGGGTAGCGCTGGACTTCTCGACCGCTTCACCATCTTCACGCCGTACACTCGATACCACTTCCACGTCCACGTTATTCCCGCATTGTTCTACGTCGTATGGGTGCTTACCTCGCTCGCATCCCTTGCCGTGGTCTGGTCCGAATGCATCCACTCCATCGAACCAAAACTCTCCATCATCGGTCTCAGCGTGGTCCACCAACACGCCTCCTCTCGCCTTCAAATCGGCTTCGGTGGCCAAGTCGTTGCCGCGATGTGGCTATGCTTCATGTGCACCTGCGCCTTCTACTCCCTCACCGAAGTGAAGATATGGGGCAATCGTGCCCTCGTCCGGCGGAACACCTACCAAGAATCGGCTACCTGGTACGCGCTCCAACTCGCCAAACTCACCGTTCCTCTGTCGTACAATTTCGTCACTTTCCTACCGCCAATGCTGGTCACTGAGACCAGTTTTTATAAGCTGTTGGGGCAGTATATCAAATTGACGCCGTTGGGGGATAATTTCTCAAAACACTTTCCGGTTTTTATATTAGTACCTGTGTTGGCGACGGCATTTGGACTGTATAAAAAGGTCAAGAATGTTTCGGGCTTTGGCGATTTGTTGGAAGATGAGGGTGATGAGGCGAATGACCTTGCTGGGACGGGAGGTTGGCGCGAAGGTCGCGCGCTCATTGAACGGGAGGTTCAAGGTGCGACTGGGAATGTGCTGGGGTTGGCTCAACGTGGGACTAATTCGCCGCCGGGTGAACGGTACTCGGATGCTCCATCTTCTTCTTCTGTTGCTGCTGCCCCTGCTGCAACAACAGCTGCGAATGGTGAAAGTAGTAACGCGCGGAGAACGAGACTGGACACAAGAAGACCGCCTGTCGAGGATGACGATGAAGGAAATGGCAATTTTTTCGAGTTGTTTGGCGCGAGGGTTAAAAATACGTTTGAGAGTGCGGATTTTAACTTCTCGAGGCCGAAGTGGATGGGTGGGGAAGACGAGGTAGATAGTCGACGAGTTGGGAGGGCTAGTGGGAGAGGTGGGGGTGAGGGGGGTGGAAGTGGTGCGAATGGCGGGTTTCTGGGACTTTTTGGTGGACGGGGGGAGGAGGGAAGGTTGAGGTTGTAGTTTGTTGTTGTGGTGGTGGGGGGGTGGAAAGAGAGTGAATGAAATTTTGCATGGCGTGGTGTACTTGTGTTGGGTTTAATGTATGACTATAGCTGTCTACGCTATTGGCTTGCTTCTGGTAGGTTTGGACTTTGGCCTGGATTGGCTTGAGACCTGTAGAATATGTGTTTAATACTATTTTCACATCTCTAACGCCGGGGCCGTTTTGACTTGTTCTGGAGCGTCTGGCTGGTTCAGTACTACTCGATAATGCGTATCATCCCGAACAATGAGGTTGCCGGACCGCCCTACTGTCACTGTCTCGAATCAGTCTATGGCAATACGTCGCATTAACACGGGCCCGGAAACACTTCACATCGGACTTGACGATAATCCTTCGTCTGGCAATGGAGGCTTTCGCAGAGAGGGCACGCACCACACATCACTTTTCAGGGTAGTCTATCATCGTACCCTCTCCCAGAAAACCCGCCACACATGTTTGTCGAAGAAGATCTTTCCAGTTCCTCAGAGCACCGCATGCACATTGCTTCCCGTTCGAGAGTTCTTCTCCGTGGGCACCGTCACACTCTGCCTCCAGCCAAATATGGAGAGGCTTGCGTTCTCATTTCCATCTTCCGCCAGCGAGGTACGGGCGCACATTTCGTCTGTTGTACGTCTTTTGTGATGGGCTCTGGAGAGTGGGGGAGAAGAGCGGACGTAGACACCATAAGATTGAGCGAACCGATCTTTGGAGCAACAGACATGTGCGTGGAAGATATCCATTGTTACTCCACACCAAGGCTGTAGTTTGTTTGACGAGGTGCTTGATGAGGTTGCACTAGGTAGGGATAGAGGCGAGCAGTCCGCATGCGAAGTGTATAAGGCTTACAGAAGCAGCGGCGGAGTGCACATTCGTACTTCGTGCGTAGTTTTGTGGCCCAGGGCATGCAACGCGATAGGGTTGGCCGTATCAGTAGTAAAGCCGTCTTTACAAACATGCCGATCCATCACACGAATATATGGAACTGTAAGAGGAACTGAAAGAATCACCATCGTCAGGAACATTGGTGGACTTTTGTGCCTGGAGTCTGCGAAGAAAACGACATCTTCTAATCCTGAGCCAAAGATAGAGAGCTAGGTATTCGCTGACGCAATCTAGGCTTGAAGATAATCTCCTAGCCATGGGCTCTCGAACTTATCTTCACACAAAGCTTTGTTGCCATACGCAACATTTTGTAGGTAGAAAGAGGAACAAAATGGTAGCTGGTTTCGTGGGTTTAGGCCGTCTCGCCGCCTCGGCTGCCTCCCCACTCTGTTCAAGGAAAGTATACGAGACACATCACTGGAAAACATTCGATAATTTAGGAGCTCATAAACAAAGCAGCAGATATTCTGGTGACTGCTCATTCTTGTTGCTTCCTTCTTCGAACGCAAAGGAAGAAGGCTGACATTAATACCGACGAAGTTGCCTCAGCAGCGACATGAACCCAACAAAGTAAGACTTCTCGATAACGGAGACGGCGAATCCAAAAATCGTATCAACCACATATGTTTTGGTTCACGTGGGCGGAAAGTGGGATGACGGAATCATATCCTTTCGAGCTGCTGGTTTAAATACACTTTCGCAAATGACAGGTTTTGGTTCATGACCGCAACCTCCACACCAAGTACATTCGACCTTTGGTATCTTCTTGAAAGGCTAATTAGAGAGTTGTGTGCAGCTTAAGAAAGATTTGCGGACGGCCTTATACAGTATGTGGGGGAGTCGAAGTCGGATCGAACGATATCGAGAAGTAGAAAAAGATAAGACGATATAGATAGGAACACTAACCCGACTCGAAAGGATACTGTGAAGGAATACGTTCCATGCCTTACCATCAAAACTCACGATATCCTAGAAGTAACTCAGCTTCTCTGCTATAGGACCTCTTCGCCTATAAATTAAGCTCCATTCTTCTCAATAGCCTGATAAGCCGCCATCCTCCCTTTCTGATTCTCTCCAACCCTCCACCTCTCAATATATTCCTCCGTCTCCCCCTCCTCTCCCTCACCTCCGTACCCATTATCTTTCCCTGCCCTAGGCTCTCCCCACTGCAACCAAACTGGCACAACCCCTGTCCACACGCTCCCCCTCAAACCCTCATCCTTTAGATCCTTTCTATCGTCCGACGGGCCGCCTGTTCTCACCTTCGCACTTGCACTCGCGATCTTGACTTTGAGGATGGAGGTGGATTGTAGCTCGGCGGCGGTGGGCGGGTTGCGTGATTTCTCCCAGCGGCCTGGGATGAGATTTTCGGTTATGAGCGTCATGGCGTAGAGACGTTCAGATTCCGAGGTTACGAGTGTAGCGTGGCCGTAGGCGATGGAGGAGCGGTAGTTGCAGGAGTTGTGGAAGGGGGCTAGGGCTAGAACTAAACCATCCATAAGCCTGATTTTGATTAGCTTTCCCCTAACCTCCTCGTACATATCATCTTACGAAGCGGCGACGGTAATCGGCAATCCCTCTTCCCCCGCACTTTTCCCACTCTTGAACATGCGACCCGATACGTAGCCGTGGATGTAAATATCCTGCTCCGTCGTGTTTGGATCCGCATCTTGGTTTTCGAAGTTACCCGTGCAGCCTAGCATGGGGAGGACGACTGGGAAGGGTTGCTCCGGGTCGTTGAAGGAGATGTGGAGGATGGGGCTGGTGTTGATGATGGAGTGGACGGTTTTGTAGTCATATGCAGCTGGTGTATGTTAGCGATGCATACATACCAAATGTTTTCGAGCAAAGAGGCCATGTATAAACATACCTCTTTTTGGCAGCCTCCCCAGCTTGTTCGTAGATGTCTGTGCATATGCCGGTGAAGTCATGGCTTCTTGCTCGTCTCGATGTCTCAAAGCAACTCAAGTCTTCTGCACTGAAGTTTTGTACTTGGCCACACAACCTTCAAAGTCTTTATACTCGCCGTAGCTTCCCGTCTGACTCCTCCACACGTGCTTCAAGGCCTTCACCATCGAAGCCATCGGTCGGCACGAGAAAAGGGCCGATGATGCACCAGCTGTCGGCTGTACCTGCTGCTGCGGGAAAGCGGGGTAACATGATATCGGTCAAGCGTAATTGGACGGCTGGAACGCGGGTCGCAATGACGCGAGCTGTCGTAGTATGATAGCGCGTATGAGGCGTGTGTACGGGTGCTTGCATAGGTGGTGGAGCATGTCACACGGGATATTGAAGGATAGTCGAGGAGCTTCGCACGACAAAGAACGATGGCAAGAGTTTGCGAGCCAATCAGGTGGGGCCACTGTAAAACCACAGTTTGATTAGTCGGAATCTTAGAAACCAAAAGCTTTTTTAGAAACTGCGCTTCGTATTCATCACTTCGGATCTTACGGCATTCCTCTCAAGTCATCAAAGGCAGTTTATTTGTTGTATGTCGAATGTCGAATGTGTCGAGAATTCATATCATCATGCTCTGCTTCTTCCACTTTCGTCATTCTCCACTCAGACCGACGCGTCCCTGGCCCTGAATCGTGTATTGAAATTCTCCTGCCTCACAAACCACGCATTGTGCGTCTTCCACTCCGCATCAGGATGCTCAAGTTCAATCTGCAAAACATCAGCTCACACCCCCTCTCCCGAATCTCGGGATGTGACTCACCTCGAATCGCCTCAAGAAACTCGGCACTAGCTTGTAAACCTCCAACAAGCTCACATTCTTGCCGATGCACGTCCTTGCACCAGCACCGAACTGGAACATGGTAGCTTTCATCTCCTTGAGCTTCTCCGGGCGCGCCTCGATCCACCGTTCAGGCTTGAAAGAATCTACATCTGCGCCGAAGATTTCTGGTCGGCGGTGAAGGACCCAGGCGTTGCACCCAACGATCGTGCCGCCTGGAACAAAGTTGCCCAGGATGTCCATGCCTTGTTGAGGCACGATGCGCTCAAGCATAAGCCCGGGGGCAGGGTGCATCCGAAATGATTCCTGTATGACTGCGTCGAGGTAAGGGAGCTTTTGAGACTCAGCCCAAGAGACTGTCTTGTCGGCTCGTGCTTCGACGGTACCGTCCGCAACAGCATCATCAAGCTCCTTCATCAACTTTGCGTAGACCTGGGGATGCTTAAGTAAGAAATAGAAGACGCTTGAGAGGGAAATCGCGGTCGTTTCAGAACCGGCAAAAACCATGGAGGTGCATGAGGTGAGAATTCGGGTATCGTCCATGAACTCTGGGTGGTCGAAGGCTGCCTGCGAAAATTTGGTGAGAAGATCCACACCACGAGGGTTGGACTGGTTTTCAGGGAGACCGTAAGCCTTGATCTTCTGAATTTCACCAGCGCGCTCATTGGACCGGGTTTGCGCAAAGAGAGTAACTGGAAAGACCGTGTTGTTGAGGCCGATGCGCTGTGCTAAGAGACTGATGGGGTTCTTCTCGAGGAAGAGATCCAGAATCGGCATTTGGCCGATCTAATGAAGCGTAAGTTTAGGCCCCCAAGCATGAACTGTCCAGAAACCAACTTACCGGTCCCGCATAGCTCAGAAAGCGCTGTATAAATCCAATGATCCCATCAACGTCCCTGTCCTCTTCCACGAATCCGAGACGCTTGCTCCATGTCAAATCTCCAATGACATCGAACGCAAAATATTGTAACCATTGACTGAAGCTGCATGTTTTGCCGGTGCTGGCGTACATCTCTTGTGTTTTGTCAAGAAATACGCCCATTGTAGAGCTCACGAGCGGTTCGTAGTTGACGAGCGAGCTCATGGAAAAGGCACTGTTGACGCAGCGGCGGTATTTGGCATGGTAATCTTCATCCGTGGTGGAAAAGAGGGACTGGAGGCGGTGGCCCTTGGAGACGGCGTTTTGGACGGGGTAGAAATCGGACTATTGAGGGGTCAGACCACGGCCTTCGCAAGTGAAATGTTGGTACAAACCTTCGTCATACCCTTATTCAAACCGTAAATGATCTTGATAGACTTCGGATCCGAAAATGAGAGGACATTTGGCCCCATTCGCACAATATCGCCATGTTGGCGGTGAAGCTTAATGGCGGTCCACTGGTGGTGTCTTCCCCAAACGTCCCAAAACCTCCACCAGTTCGTATAACCCGCAAGCCGTGGCCCCGGGTATTTGTTCAGACCTTTCCAAAACTTGTTGTTCAGTAGCCATCCGGAGACGACAGAAGCGAGTACGAGCGGCCAGTACTGGACCAGCAGCGGGAGTACTTCGTTGAGAAGCATTGTGGCTGATTTCTTGCGTGTTGAAGAAGCAAGAAATAGATGAGGATAGCGCTAGGTTTACATGTTTAGGCTGGTCGCCGCTTTGTATACGAGTGAGTGACGATAGCCGCGTGCAGCTGCTCTGATTGCCGTGGCCAGCGTGCTCAACTGAGCGAACGATATCTGGAATGGTGCGCGTCGGAAACGAGCTATAATGGGAGTCGGCAGTTGGGGAACAAAGGTAGCGCCTCCAACCGCCAGCGGAGATAAAAGCTACGTACCCCTTCTGGGGCGCTGCGTGCTGGGGTCTCCACCTTGGCAATAGATGTGTAGAGACCGCGGGGGCGGGGTCCGCTTTTCCGCCCGCCAGCCCTCTTTGCCATCTCACCTGTGCTTTTTCAACCCACGATGGTATCCGTCATATCGATTGCTTCATATAGATGATGACTTCTCTTGGAATAGCTTTGGCAGTCCCCGGTTTCGCTGGGAGCGTGTGCAGTACCATGACTTCGTCCGCGCCACCCTACAATCGTCGATTTTCGATCCTGCTTGACACTGCTCCAAACGGCTCATCTCCATGCGAGGTCGTGAACTGCCGATGAGGTCAACATGGCGGCTAAGCATCGTACGAGCGATAGCAGAGGCTACGGGCCAGCCGCTGGACGGCAGTTGCGGATTGTCGGTCCAAGATCCAATTGCCGAGCTAGAGCTTCCACGCTGAATCAGCGTGTGATACGGAGCGGCCAATCATCTTGGCCATCGCTTCGGAGCGGATCCGGTGAACTGTCCGTCAGCGTCGCCTGTGCTTTTGGCGAGCAAGTGTTTCAGGTGTACTCTGGAACTGGTGACGATACGGCTGCCTTGCTACTGCCTTCCTTGCAAAACAAAGACCTGATATGCTGTGCCATTGTCCACGCAGTGCTCGGCGTTTGAGAAGATGACGAAAACCAATGCAGAACGCTATAAATCAACAGATCCCCTCTCGCTGCAGACAATCGAGTCATTTGGTCGATAGTATAGTCAATCCTGCATCATGCCGATTGAAGAGTACACCCTCCATCGACAGCAATGGGACTTTCAAGGTGAGTAAATCAGAGTAGCTCAAGACGGCGTTACTCACCAACCACAGACAGCCTGCCTGTGCCTCTCGAAGAACGAATGGGTTGCGCCGTATCGCTGGCACAAGACTTGCCTGCGCCAAACGACATACTCGTGCAGACTGGATCAACCTTATGCGCTACGATACCCGCCGAATTGAGACTTGTGATATGGGAGTATGCAATCGGTCGGCAGACAATCCACATCGTGCACAAGTACCGAAGGCTCGGTCATGCTGTATGCGATACCGAATACTGGACGGAGAACCGAGCAGAGAGGCCCAACTTACGCGCGTCCTCGTACATGTACACCTATGGTTCGTTGCCACCAACGAAGCAGCTAGCCGACTGGAACATGTGCAGCCTGCTCCTGACATGTCGAAAAATGTACGATGACCCCTTTGGGCGTGTCCTCCTATGCTAAAAAGCTTACAGACACGAAGAAACCGCCACTCTTCTGTACACGAGCAACACGTTCGTTTTCTGGGACTTGCGGACGATCAATGTTTTTAGGCGAGGAATCCATTCATGCCGTTGGGAGGCAATCCAGTCGGTCGAGATCTACGCAATGTGTTACCGCGCAGACGACATTGAAGAGACCACGAGGGGAAAAAGTCGTCTCCAACTCGAAGCATGGCCTTTGGCGATTGCGGCGCTAGCTACACTGCCCCATCTCCGCCACATGCGTGTGTTTGTGGGGAATACGTTGCACCTTGATCCGAACTACATCAATGGACGGCGGAGCCCCAGACCTCATGCATCGACTATTGCGTTTCTGGAGAGGTTGCAGGAACTCGGTATAGGGTCTGAGATATTCATGCCCTTGAAGAGGAAGAGGTCGGCCCGTGAGCAATGTAAATGGAATTTGCACGCATTGAAAGACATGGAGAGATTGCGTCTTGAATTGAAAGACAAGGAGCTGGACTGTAGCGTATCCATTGGAGACATTTGGATGACGGTCGATCAACTGAGCGTACGATGAAGCGGCAAGAGTGTGGAATATGTTGCAGATTTCGCTACTGGCAAGTGATGTCAGCGAAGCAAGTGGTCTTGTGGCGGGTATCGCAGTGGGTCATGCGACGATAAAGGAAACGAAGCACCATCTTCGCATACGTGAGCGTCCTGCAATCCAGGAGTGGCCCGTAGTGCTTTCTTACATTGATAGGCGACCACATGGGGTGAGTGTTAAGGTCGTCTTCTCATTCGGTAGGATTTGGCTCAATAACAAGCTTGCCACTGATCTTACTTTGACGCCAATGTAACCTGGAAATGGTATACAGTATGTATTCCATAATCCTGTTTCTAGTCGTGTCGCTTACCCTTACAGCCGTGTACGCGCGCCGCGACCTGATCCGAAACTCAATCGACTGGCGATCGATGCCCAACAGCCAGGGAGTAGTGAGCGATTGCATACTCGCCAGCGACTACGCCTGGACGAGCACCTGAGTACCACCGTGACGACTATCATGCAGGTAAAAGTCAACCGACTGGATGGGGTAATTTTCAAAGACATTGGTGGATCTAGCACGAGATCTGCGCGACTTTTGCGAGCCCGCACGACTTCCCCAGACTCTTCCCGCGTGGCGTAGGTCATGAACGAGATGTAAATTCCGAGGGCTGGAATCTGACGATAGGCTGGGGTGCGAGATGTACTCGTGATCATTTACTTCTAGCCTCCTCCAATCCGCAATAGGGAGGCTTACGAGAGACGACGGTAGTGGACAATGAGACGGAGTGCAGCGAAGATGAAAGTGAAAAATGGCAGAAAGCATACCTAGACTTGGAATCGAGACATACGAGCTTGGAGAATTGCCGCTCGGGTGTTGGGCACTCGGCGCGGCGGGCCTACCTTTGCTTCGCGTTCTGCTTGCGAGCGTTGACTCATCGCGAATCGCGATCCACGTCGCCGTGCAGGCGGCGGACATTGGCGTATGCAGCCGTGACTCCCACCAGCATCTTCTGAAACGGCGTCGAAAAGTCTGTCTGCACGATGGTCCATTGGCGATGACAAGGAGCAGTCGCTACAGCAGCTGAGAAATGGCTCGTTGGAATCAAGCCTGTCGGTATTGTGTTGGAGACGGATGTAGATTCAATGGTTCACCGTTGGTAGCCGGCTCGCGGGCACATGACGGCAAATTCCTGTTCTGCGCAGACCCCTGTCGAGCTGAGGACGCACCAAAAGCGGCAAAGCAGACGATGCTCCTTCATGCCCACGATGCACGAGCAACAGTGCGTGCTCGTGGGGAAGTGTTTCTCCAGAACCCAACGAAGCAGCGGCAGAAGACTTGGGCACGCCGCCACAAGTCGGACGACGGCCGCTGTGAGGCGTGAGGCGCAGTCTGGCGGATGCGAGCACGAGGTGCAGGATGCGGCTTCGCCTAAGGTGTGCAGATTTTGAAACAGCGACGACGACGGGCGCTCCTATCGATAGCATCGCGCATATGGGACGACGATTGGTGGATCCGGGGTCGGCCGCATGGTCAAGATTTGCGCAATCGCCTGCCTCAGCCTCAGTACAGGACACTCGATGCCAATGGCGAAGTGGGTGCGAGAGGGGCACACGGCGGTTGAAACGGCCGTACCGGCGGCAGCGTACTTTTTCTGCGGAGACTCTCCCTGGACTTTGTACGCTGTGTTCACGTAGACTAGTGGACTCTCGGCCAGCGCGAGCCAGTGTCAAGGAACAGGTGGTGGATGACTGTCGTCGGGCGCTGCGAAGGTCGGCGGAGGCGACGCCGAGGACGATCGCCGTGGCCGCCACGGCCCAGGGCCACGACCACGGCACAGCCACAGCCACAGGCGAGCAAGCCACCTTGCCGGTTCTGGTTGCAAGATCGCGCTGCCCGGTCGCCGTCGTCGTCATGGTCGTCGACGATGCTTGAGCGTTCTGCTTCAGCACGCGCCCGAGCTACTCGCGACGGCAGTCAAGATGCACGCGCGAGCTCGCCTAGACCGTGTCTGAAGGCCCGTTGCCATCACACGAGGCCGCGTGAGAGGCTTTTCGGAGCGGATGGCCCCCCTGCTCGCATCCCGGCCATGCCAGCTGATTGGGCCGACTGTTTCTCGCCCATCTTTAGCCCCAAGCAACGTCGTCCTGTCGTCGCTCCAAGACGACCACGTCCAACTCTCCCACCTTCCTTCAACACGAGAGACCGCCCCGTGAGCCCCTAGCCCGCACTCTATCCGCCGTGCTCCCCTCTGTCCGCGTACTTCCGCATCTGGCAGCAGCACCGCTGCGGTGCGCGCTCCTGCTGGGGGTGCTGGAGGAAAGCTTCTGGAATCCACATCGTGTGCGGGATGCCATACCGGTACCGCGACCCTCCATGCTCGAGGCCGCTCCACTGCAGGCGCAATCCCAGGAGCAGAGAGCCGGCGCGCGCGACCTCACACGAGGCGTACTGTTGTGCCAGCCTGCGCGCATCCGATCAGGCCCCTTGTGCATGGTCCACCGTGAGCCCGCCTTCAGCTGCCTCGTCCAGCATCGACAGACTTGTTGTGTGCTTTTGCCATTTCCGCAAGCAGGCTGGCCAAAGGCCGTAGTCTCTGTCATCTCCGCCTGCGCATGCTACACGGCGTATGTATGGCGTTTGGGCGGCCATGAGGCCATCGCAATCTTTGGGCGCTCGCGCTCCACCTATCCACGCGCTACAGCGGCGTGGGCATGGCGGTCGCGGTTCCGGTCGCGCTGCCGGTCGGTCAGCTTGGATCCGACTAGACCTGCAGCTGCATCGTCGCCATATATGCACGACAAACAAGCTAGATGCGCAGTGCAGCCAAACGGGGCAGTGTGCATGAGAGACCCTTGCCGAGCTTGTGGCCACGCCGAGCGGGCCATGATCTTCCCCTCGTCAGCGCTCTTAAGAAAGATGGCACCCTCCCCCACTAGCCTTCCCTACCCTCCACCTCTCCCCTCGCCGTCCTCCCCTCTCATTCGCCCGTCCCCTTCTTGTCTCCTCGTCAATCCCCAAGGCCGTCACCAAACGTAATCCCGCCTGAGACATCTTCTTCTTCTTCTTCTCTTTGTTCTTTCTTTCGTTGTTACTACCGTCCCGTCTAATATTGCATCGCCTCGCCTCGCCTCGCCTCGCACCGCCTCGCACACCGCCACGACCACTCACAATGCCCATCCAGCTGCTGCCGGCCTCGGCAGCCGCTTTCGCGCCACGCTCCACCGTCAACATCGTCCTCAGTTCCAAAGCAGAGCCCTGGTTGACGCAGACCTTGAAGCGGATAAACCGAGTCAAGCGCCCGCTCAACAGTGTCCAGCAGCACACGCGGTGTCTCACCGAGACCCTGTCCGGCGCCAACGCCATCTGGTCGCTGTGTTCCATCATGGTACCAAAGGCCCCGGATTCGGAACTGCGCAAGGACGTCAACCCGCTTGTCGAGGCCATCTTCAACTACCAGGTCATCCACGTCGAGGCTTACGTCGTACACGTCGACATGGTTTCACAGCATGAGGTCGCATTCAAGCTCACGCCCGAAACCATCGAGGCGCTTACCGAGTACCACAAGGACATCTACTCGATCGACGTAGCTGCCACGACCTGGAACTGGCCCGAGAAGGACGCGCAACTCAAGAAGCTCCAGGACGAGTTCGTGCAGGCTGTCAACCGCTACGTCTTCCGGACTGGCGATCGGGCGTTGGAAGGCATGGAAGAGGAAGGCGCCGGTGAACTACTTGAGGGACGAGGTGAGGATGTCAAGAGTGCCATCATGGGCCTGTTCCACCCGCTCCTTCCTCCGCCTCCCAGGATTGTCGACGTGGTCCGACCTGCACCGCTTCTCCCGAGCTCACCAGGCTCCTCGGGCTGGTGGCCGTCGGCGCATATCCTGCAGTCGCAGCCCGCGCCTGTCGAGTCTTGGAGAACGCATTCATTGAGCCCAAGCCCGACCATTGCTACCTGCGGTGAATCCCAGCCGTCGTTCTGGAGTACAATGGGCTTGGAAGCTGTGCAACTGCCGTCGCCAACACCGTCCTTCAGCCAGCCATTCAACACCACGAGTCATTACTATAGTCCGCCCCAGGCAATCGCCCCGATACCTGCGCTTCCGCTTCCTAGTGTGCTAGCCCAGCAGTGCGGGTCCGCCACGCACGGCGGATACGGCAACGGATTCGGATGGGATACTGGATTCGCACCGCAGTACGCCGCATTCACATAAGCGCCGAGGATCAGACTGTAGTACTTGTCCTCTGTTGATGCCTGGGAACCGTGGACCTGGCCAATCCCCTTTGTTCCCGACCGCACCAAGGTTGATGCGCATAGCCTTGCGACGCCCGACACGAGACGAAATGCGATATGCACGAACATGATGTACACCAACATCATATACCAAGCATGGGACGGAGTTTCATCGACTTTAGCGATTTCTTCCTTTCTTTCCAGCGTTTCCTTCTCTCTTCTCTCGTACAAACTTTTCCTTGATATCCGTTTTGTCCATGTGCTTTTTCTAGCGAGCGTCTGTTTGATTTTCCATGTCACTCTCGTTGCATGCAGCGGCCGGACCAGGTCTTTTCTTTTGGGTTGCATCTCTGGGAGGTTTGCATGTCGGGCATTTTAAGACGGATACGGCCTCACGGCTACGAGGCGGGTCTCTCGATCGGTTTTGTTTAATGTCGTTTCGGACGGTTGCTACCTCTTCATTGAGCATGGCATGCCAACTCATGATCAGACGCAGTTACGTTCTCGCTTCTCAGACTGGCATCGAGTGCCAGCAGGACACGCTGAGGGGCAGCGGCAAAAGTTATACGCACATCAGGTATGTCGCTGTAATTACTTGGTCCTGCGCAGAAGGTGGACGGGGCGATGGAAGAGGAGCAGGGCCCCGCGTCGAGCACGACTCCGCCCGTGGCGGGTCAGCTCTCGGGAATGTGGTCTTCTGCTTGCGGAACACACAGGCCTGACGCACGTGGGCGCTTGCTCCCTCGTCCGTAGTCTCGGATACCGGAGCGCAGGGCTATAGGGTCATCTCCCTACCCTCCGGGACTGTGTCCTGGATGCGGAAACAGATGCTGGCATCGGAAGCAAGCTTCTCTATAGCAAGTAACCTAATAAAAAAAACGAAACATGAATACTGCAACCACGGTTTCTCCGAACCTGCATGCCTTGGTGATGACATGGAGAGTGAAGACGTCGGACATAACCTGACTCGGCAAGGCTCTGCGGCTCGCTCTGCGGCTCGTTCTTAGCTGGCGCACGGGATCGCCCTGGGGACATCTGGGGAAAGATTGAGCGAACGGCGGCGGCGGCAGATGCACAGGCGCTGGTTGCATCGACGTTTGGCTGTTTGGCCGCGGAGCCTGTTTCAAGTTGCGGACGTGTGCTCTTCCCAAGCTGGCCTGCAGCCTCACATGAGGCTCTTTGTGTCAATCGGCCCGCCCACGCAACCTGCCTCACAGCCGCAATCAAAGCTCACCAGCATCATCGTCATCCGACCCACCACACCCCTTCCATCGCACCTTTCCACGATGCCCCCCGCGCCTTCGGCAGAGAGATAGCAGAGCCCGACGCCGTCCTGCACCCCGGAGCACCCCCGCCATGCCAGAGCTCCCCGCCATGCCAGAGCGCAACGTACGTCCCTCTGCCCGCTCAGCCTGGTCGTGTCCCATGTGCGAGTACAAGTGACCGAGTGGGGTTGCCGGCAGTAAACGGTCCCCGGGAGCTTGTTTGTCGGAGTATGTACTGACGGTGCTGGGAATGCAGGACGCTGGACGTGCGCAGACGCCGCCATCGTACATCTCAGCGCTATCAGAAGCGCTTGAGAGCCCCGTCACTCAGGACGTCTACAACCTGGCTGCCACCCTCTCCACGTCCACCGAAGACGACGCCGACGACTCGAGCCTCCAACGTCTGCGCGCTACCCAGGACCAGGACCAGTGGCGGCTGGAGAGGTCGCGCGACCGCCTGCGCGCGCTGGAGCGGGAACGCAGCGATCTCGAGAACCGCGACCGGAGCGACCGCCTGCGACGAGTGATGAATCGCCTCGGGCGTCTGCACGACGATCCGCGCGCCGCCGCCTACGGGGACCGCGTGCCCAACGCAAACAGCCTCTACGACTGGTCGCCTGCCAACGAGGCTAATGAAGCCAACGAGGCCAACGAGGCCGACGATGAGGACGAGCTCGACCAGATCCTCGCCGAGCTGCGCCGCGAGCAGCCCAACACCCATCCGGAGATCCTGCGCGTGCTGGGACGCTCCCAGCTGGACTCGGCGAGGGAACGCTCGCGGGCCGTCGTGTCGCGGCTGCTCAACTCCAATCAGCCCTCGCAGTCAGCCGACAGCTCTCTGAGGTCTGCGGCAATCCTGCAGTCTGTGCGGAGACATCCACGCTTCTCCGCACGCACAAGAGACTACATTCAGCGATATAGTGCTGATAGAGATTCTGCGAACAGGTCGCCGCACACGAGCGACTGGAGAGAGCGATACGGCCCTTCGGAAACTTCACGCCAGGCTGCAGCCATGCAGCGCATCACCGAGCGACGCACGTCGCTAGACCACGCGAGGGAACAGGCCCGGGAACGCGATGTGCAGGCCAGGGTGGATTCCTATCGCCGGGGCTATCTCGACCGCACGTCCAACTCGGCGTCAACGTCGACCGTGTCGCCGATGCTAGAACAAACGGTCAAGTACCTGTCGCGGATACGATACTCCAACACTCTGGACGACAGCCTCAACTATGCTATAGATGCGGGCTTCTTGGGCAAGGATTACTTCACCGAAGACCAGGACGACTTTCTCGTGGATCCGAGTACTATACCCCCGCCAGCTGCGACGTCATGGCTGGCGCCTGGGGCTGTACTTTCGGGCTGCCAGCATGCCACCACCATCACATCCACTGTCACCACCGCGGGCACGGGCACCAGCACTACCCTCTACCGTTTCCGGAACAACGACACCATGACCTCTACCCTCTTCGATCCCGCCAACCGACCATGGTTGAGTCACAGCTACGCTTCCCCCCGGAGTCGGAGCAGCCAAACGCCTGGGCCGGAGGTAGTGACTTCACACACACCTCAGCAGGACAGGTGGCCGGTCAAAGTGACCATACACTCGGTAGACTACGAGCGCATGTCGCTGTCCGCCACCATGGAAGCCTACAACGTCCCCTCACACCCCCACCAACACCAGTCTCTTCTCGGAGGCTCCGTGGACGGCGCATCACAAGCATTTACACGAACTTCTTCCATTACGACATATCTGGAAGGCGAGATATTAGACTTCAACACTCACACGCTGCTCACCGAGTCCTTCAAATCCAGTGCAAGCAACGATGCGACGTACTGGAGGAAGCTGCCCCCTTTCCAGATGCTCACCGACGAGGACATCACCCAGAAACTTACCAGTCGCCGCTGGTTCGACGAAGTGCTGAGCAAAGAATGGATCCTCATGCGCTGGAAAGAGCGCTGCTTTGTCAAGTCACTAAATCGCTCCACTGCCGACCCGTCGCAGCCGCCATATTCCACCACGACGGCAACCTCAACCCTTGCTCCTGCGGTCTCCAACTACAGCGACCCTATCCACATATCCAGCCGTGATAACCGCCATTCCGAGTCAGCCAGCACACATTACTGGGGTGCAGGCGGCGGCGACGCAGAGCAAGGTAGCTTTGATGATTCAGGTTGCGGGCTTACTATAAGTGGCTTCTACTACGTGTGTTTGAGAAGGAGTGATGGTAAGCTCGAAGGCCTTTACTATGATCCGCAGAGCAGCCCGTACCAGTGCTTGAAGCTGGAGAGTGTGAAGGGAGGCGTGTTCCCCGCATGGGGGTTCCGGTAACCAGCGGAGGGGAGCATGCGTGTGTATTTTTGTATTTCTATTGCATAATCGGCGTCTTTGGACTCATTTTTCTATGGTTGGTCGTCTCGGCGTTGTGCCCTCGGTGGCTGCTTCAGTTGGATTATCATGGATGGCCGGGAGATTGATGTACGGTCACTAGGGGTCGTGGTTTGGGATAAGGTACAGGACATAGAACGAGGAGCGTGGACAGGGTAGTGAATGCGATCAGCTGTCCTCAACGTTCCTGCAGTACTACGACAGAGAGTCCATGGGCACTCTTCGTCCCGACCGTGAGTGACGGCATCCCACCTCGCGTCACTAGCGCGCTGCGTCGATCACCCTTGTCGCGTTACCGAACCCTGTGCCTGCATCTCGAGAAGGAGAGCAAACTAAACACGCTGCACTGCCCAACAACCCAGGACATGACCACCCGCCCGCGGTAGGGCTCGTCTTGCTCCAATGCACCCGGCCGCCGCCCTGCTCCTGGAGAATGCGCGCAACAACTCTCACCTTCTCGCTCCGCTGCTCCTTGTCGTCTGCTCCGCCATCGCCCAAGCCCACGGTCCTGTGCAGCACCAGCTTCTCGTAGCTACCGTCTCGTGGGCGCTGACATGGATATTTGCGGTTATTCGGGTGGGGTTTGGAGCTGCCAATGTGGAACGGAAGCGCACAAGGGGGTGGTTGGCGGGCGGCTTCCTTGCTTTGGCTGCTGTATGCGACAGAGCGGCTTGCGATCGCGAGGGCGTATGGTCGACCAAGGGCTTCCTGCCCCTCTTCGTGGTTCTCCTTTCGGAGAACGACGTCTTGTCCAAGTACATCGCACTCCCCACACACGCCCCAGCCGACTCTCCCACGGACAGCGGTCCTTCTTCCGAGCGATCGCAAGCGAAGTCTTACCGTCTGCTCGCCGTGACCGTTGTCGCCGCCAGCATCGTCCTCGCAACCAACTTCACCGCCTCCCCCACCTCCGCTCTCGGTCTCAGCAGCACCATCTTTGCTGCGACCGGCCTTGTAACCTTCGAAAGTGCTTCCAAGACCACAAAGAATGGGGGGGATGATAGGACGGGGCTCGTGTCCGCCAATGGTTCTTTGTCTCGTCGCTCTTTGGGCAATGGTGTCCAAAAAGACCAATATACGGCTGTGCTGAGAGAGGTTGCTGCTGCTATGGCCGTAGTCTGCGGCGTGGCTACGTTTTTGATGGAGCCAGCGTTGAGACCGGAAGCCGTCACTTGGGTTCCATTATATCATGAGCTACCCAAGGGGTGGAAAGAGCTGCAGCAGCATAGGTCGCTACAGCAGTTCATCTTGATGGTTGCTGTCAATGTTGCTGTTAATGCTTTGATGTTCACCATGGCAAGTCTTGTCTCGCCCTTGATCTTTCCCCCGCTGTCGCTGACTTGATTGGTGCAGGTTTCCCAGCAAGGCGCTGTTTACGCGTCGTTCCTGTCTCTGTTTTCGGTCATTTGCGCCAGATTGCACCTAACCACGTCTTTCTCTGGCATTTGTTTCGCCATTGTCTACAGTCTATCTGCCCTTCTCTTCTTGTCTGGATCTTCTTCTTCTTCATCCTATATCGATATTCCTAGCTCCATTCGGATTAGACGGGTCATATTTGCAGTCACGGCACTTTCGGTTGGTCTCGTCCTCTTTGGACATATATCCAAGACACGCCAATACTACACCATCCGCCCTGGCGCTCCTCAATTCGTTGCTCTTCCTACGAAGAACCCACTCGAGCCTGTTCCCATGGATCTCACGAAAGGGCATCCGGCTGCACAGCTTATCGAGTCTGCAGAGACGGAGCTGCAAGGAATGCTCGACAGACAGTCGAAGACGCTCGGAGACGCTGTGCAGGAGTATCGACGCCGAAACGGCATTGCACCTCCACCGCATTTTGACAAATGGTTCGAGTTTGCATCCCGCAATGGCGTAGTGCTTATCGACGAGTTCGATACCGTGACCCGATCTCTGCTACCGTTCTGGGCCCTGAAACCGTCGACAATAAGAGCGCGGATCACTAAAGCACTTGGTCATGAAGACACCTCGCTCATAGGGATGACGATACGAGATGGCAATGTGGTCAAAATTGAAGGCGGACCGGACTGGCAACAGCAGGCTACAACGAGAATGATCAAGGACTTTGTGCAATACCTCCCTGACATGGATCTGGGTTTCAACATCCACGACGAGCCGAGAGTTGTGGTGCCCAATGATCACCTCTCTGCCATGGTGGCCAAAGCCAAAGATGAAGTTCTCCCAGCCGTCATGAAGGTCCAGTCGCCCAAGAATTCGTTCTCGGTGCGCCCTTCAGACATGAATGATGGGAAGCAGTTTGCAGAAACTAGCATCACGCGCTTCAACCGCTTTGCCCATCAGCAGACCTGGACACATGCACGTCTGTCCTGCCCCGCAGACTCTCAAGCACAAAGGTTTGAAGACGTCGTACCAGATAACCTGACCACGTACGCTGCTACCCCCCTCAACTACGTCTACAACCAAACTGCCTTCTCCGACGTCTGCAATTCGCCCTCCCTCTCATCTACTTTCGGCTTCTTCGAGCGACCCAATGCCTTCAGCATCATTCATGAGCTCACGCCCATCTTCTCCCAATCCAAGATCAGCAGCTTCCAAGACATTCTGTACCCAAGCCCGTGGTACTGGTTCAAAAAGGTGGAATACGTCGAGGATCGCGACACGACCTGGGAAAACAAGACAAACAGTCTGTACTGGCGCGGCTCCACCACGGGCGGCTTCAGTCGCAACGGCGGGTGGCGACGCCAACACCGCCAGCGCATCGTCCGTCGCCTCAACGCCCCGGAAAAAGCCTCCATCCACATCCCGACCTCCACGTCCCCCAATCCCTCCTTCACGCTCCGCGAAGTCTCCCGGCGCACCTACGAATCCCTCATCAACGTCAAATTCAGCCACATTGGACAATGCGACCCTGGCGATTGCGACGCGCAAAAGGAATTCTTCCAGCTCGCCGAACACGCCGACGGCCAAGATGCCTGGCAATACAAACATCTGCTTGATATGGATGGGAATGCGTTCTCGGGGAGATTTTACTCGTTTTTACAAAGTCGAAGTTTGGTGTTCAAGATGGCAGTTTTCAGGGAGTGGCATGCGGAGTGGGTGAGGCCTTGGGTGCATTATGTGCCGTTTAGTTTGAGAGGAGAAGAACATTTGGATCTTGTTAGGTGGTTTGGTGGAGGCGATCATCTCGACAAGAGGACGGATGAGTCGGATGGAACAAAAGCGTCTACTAGTGATGCGGGAAACGGTGGTAAAGGCGACTCGCTTGGTGAACGCAAGGCGAAGGAGATTGCGGAGAAAAGTCGGGCGTGGGCGGGCAAGGTACTGCGGAATGTGGATTTCGAGGCGTGGTTTTTTCGGTTGCTGCTTGAGTAAGTGTTGTCCCTTCCCTCCTGCCCTCGTTGGTCTCTCGTGACTGGAAGTATTGGTGTGGAATGAGTAATTTAATTACTAATGTTGGTGTAGGTATGGTCGTATTGTCGATGATGATAGGGATAACATTGGGTATCCTGGGCCTTGATTGGGAAGAGGTTTGCATCTTTAGGTGTTTTGATAATCGTGGGGCCAGCATTATGCGGGTCTAGATGAGAGAGTTAGGGAGGATTAGATGAGGCGTTCATGATACCTCCTTGTACCAGGCAACTTTTCGTTTGCTATGAACTTGACACCTTCTGAGAGACTTTTTCCCTTTTGAGACGGGTTTCCTTTCTGTCGGTGTGATGCAACTATCGATACTTGTTCGTTCCATATAACGGCACTTCCTACATGAAATCACTTCGTCCTGTACACATACCTTAAAGGTTTCTTTTGGTACGAATTGCAACTTGATCTTGACGCCCAAATTCCCGGTTGCGCTCTCTCCGTTACCTTGTCAAGCCATAATTCTGCTGGCTTTGTCTCAAGAACAGCCCTCGCCAGGACGGGAGAATAGGAATGGGTGGTAAAATGACTGGGAGAGGACGGGTTAGGAGACTGAGATTTGTTGACTAGCTTCCGCTACTGTGTAAGCAAGAGACCGCTACCATTGCGCCATCGCGTTGGGAGAGTGCTTATCTGCGACCTGAGTGTATTGAGCTGAGAGGCGACGAGTCACTGTCATCGCGCCATCGCGTCAGGCGAGTAATCACATGTAATCTGGGCGCCTTGGGCGAAGGTAGCTTACGCGATGCGCTCGGATTCCTCCTGGCAGAGTCCACGGTACAACGACACATCTCCAGTGGTTCGGAGAGTTTGCTACCATGAGGGGAGAAATCCAACACAAATTAGCATTCCAAGCTATCCTCTTGAACCAAGTATGACTTTGAGTGAGTACCAAGTAAGCAGAATATTACCACAGCCGCTTTCTAGTAAGTAGCATGTACGAATATCGAAGTATTCTTTCATGTCCGAAGCCAGAATGTTGACCTCACTAAGCTGTCCTCCCAATGGCGCTTCTCTTCTAACAGCCACGTAGCAAGCAGCCGATTGTTACCCGGATAAGACTCGCACGTGCCCTCGATCAATCCCAAAGTCCCTCGGAGACACTCTTCTCTGGAAGATCCGTTAAGTGTGCACTCACGTACTCCGGCTCAAAGAGAAGCTCTACCGTGGGTAACTCCGCGAGGAGAGATGCTGTATCCGCCAGTTTCCAGCAGCTCGAGAAGATATTCTTACCACGCGAGAATGTCGCTTTCAGCGTCAAGATGTAGAGGCTATGTCGAATTGTATGTGTGTGTGGGATCGATGATCTGACGGTCAGAGGATGTTATGAGGCTGGAGTCGGTGTCTTGTCCGATCTCGGTGGTGTCGTCTTGCTCGATTTGGTGGATGTGTTGGTTGGGATGAGATACCGCCTGTGATTCATTGAGTGTGTGTAGCATGGGTCGAGAAGGAAGGGAGTAGACGTCTATTGAAACGCGATGATGTAGCCGACCACCGGCCAGGCAACTTCAAGCTCTCCAGCGTCACGGACAACGGCTTGAGTATTTCAACTAGCTAGGCTATGTATCTTCCTTTGCAATAATTCAGACACGCATACGCAATGATCTCGGAACATTGATCGGCGTAGAAATCGAGCGTGCGCTGCCGGGGATAAAGCGATGCTACAGCAGCCGCGTTCTAAAACAGGAAACCAGCGCCAAACCAGCTCATGTGTTGGGCCAGAAAGTTGTAGCGTAGGAGCTGAATTGCAGGTGAAATTGAGGTAACAGGCTTTAGGTCCAACCCGCGGACGTTGACTGGTTAGAATATAGACGCGCATGATGTCGAGAGCTACCGGTTTCGGTAGCTTAAGCCCAACGTGTGTGCGGAGATTAGAGCATCCTTCGATGCGCATGCTGAGGTTTTGTAGGTGCAAGAGTTCTGGGACCACCGTTATGAATATGTCGAGGATATCGCCGAACGCGCGGTCAAGGCGCAATTTAAAGAGATTTTATGTTGCTTCGGAGGCGTACCGGGGCCCATGGCACGAGTGGTTCCAGGGGTCGCCGTGGGTGGTGGAGAGGCGCTTGAGATTGGGGGATGAGAAGGAGGACTGCGCCAACTAGGACGTAGGGTTAGTGCTTTTTGACACCGCGTTCGAACGCTACTGTTATTTCAGTCGGCAGATTTGCTTCTTTGTCAAGGGAAACTTGGATGTCCCGGATCGAGCATTGTGTCTTCGATGTGAAGTTTCGCGTGATCGTAACGCGGACATTCTGGACGAGTTGTCAGAATTATATGATATATAAGCTTCGTGATTACGGGCCCGATATTCCGCGGCTCGAGCACCAAAGTCTCCCATATGATATCCTGAGCTACGCGCCCAAGCCGTGTACATACCAGCCAATTTCCTTCAAGTTAGGGGTCATGGTGAGGTCCATTGGGTCGCTGGGCAGTCTGAAATACTCTCCCTCGTAATAATTGGCGATGCCTTCTTAAAGCTCAATGAGCAGCCGTATTCTCGCTCGGCGTCCTAAGACGTCCCACCGACTGATTTGTTGGTCTGCGTTTACATGAAAGAATGCGCATTTGAGTTCATGTTGGTGATGATCGGGAGGAGGAGTTCGTCTGGCAGGTGGCCAAAGGGTTCCAATTGCAGGGCCATTGTCTGCGATGATCTAACGTTGGGGTACGAAGTCTCACCCTGTAAACCCAATACAAGGGGTGTTCATGCGTACTGTCCTAGACTTGATCAGGCCCTGTCTTACAATTGCGATGCACTTGGTATCCTCAAGGGTAGGGGGAAGAGGTTGGACCTGGAAGATTGTTGGTATCTGGAGTCGTCCTCAAAGTCAACAGTGTTTTCTGGGTGCGCTGCAGTAGATGCGATAAGGATATTTTAGAGCACCAGGCATTCATTAGCAAATGGAGGGAGCTCGGGAATGCTTGCTAGCGGATGCATGTGATGAAGGCTGCGATGCTATCAGGCAGAGGCCTAGTCATATTGCGATTACTTTCCTCGAGTTTTCACCCTGTAACTAGATAGTTGAACGCGGGGGTCTAGATTTGTTGCCATATGTATAAGAGCGGTATCGATATGTAATGCCTCTTAGTGAAACCACGTTGACCGACGTTTGTGACGCTGATTCACGTCGGGCTGAACCTCAGAAATAGCGGCGCAATGCTGAAAGCAGTTCGGGAGATGACTCGGCACGTGGTGAAGGTTGAACTTGCACTGTGATATGATCTGTGACATGGATAGTTTGTAACGTGAGTAGTCGGACGGCGAGTGGCCGAGTGCTGCGCTGATATCGATGCTGCCCACGATTGATTACGAAGAGCTGGGGTAAATGACGAGGACCCAACGGATAGAAAGAAATTGCTTCACAGCAGACCTGCTACTCATGAGTGAAGTTTATTCGACCCAAACGCTGAAATTTGATTGAAAAGGCAACATTTCGTAAACATACCGCTACTTCTTCACACATCTGCAGCTTGATATGTACCGCACGTTGAATCATATCTTTCCGTTTCCCTTGTGTCCATACTCCGAGTACACTGTACACTTTGACATATGGAACGATTGACCGGTCTCTTCGTTGTAGGTATTGCAGCCGTACACAGCCGCATTCGGGGGTGTATACACTGCGATACTAGTCAACCGATGATAGCTTCACGGCATTGCGACACTTACAATGGAGCGAGACGGCGTGATTGAGGGGATCCGGATTCGATATGCGATGCAGTCCGAGCTTGTCAGACATGTAGGTCACTTCGTTCTTCTGGTAGGTCTTGTTCGAGATGGTCTCAAGCGGACAGTCTTCGTCATTGTTAAGCGGCCAGGCATAACGCGTTTCGTCGAGGGAGCCCTTGAGGACTTTCATGATGCAGTGGGCGTTTGCGTGGCTGTAAGCTGTAAGCTCAACCAGACAGTAGTGATGACACGATAAGCCAACGTACTCGTGAACTGGACTTTCCTTTCCAGGCGACCAAACCAAGATCAGCTGATTTGCATCAGCTATGCTCGGAACACGCTATTCAGGACATACCAAATTGCTCTTGCCGTTGCCTTTGTCCACCAAGTTCCGGGTGTAAGGCACTTCTGGGAACGGCGACGGAAAGTAGTACTTCTCCCACTCGGACCCGTTCGATTCGTACTCTTCCATCAGCTTCTGCAATTCTCGCTCGTCGACATCTTCCGAGTTTATCCCTGAGCTTGACCCAAGCTTGTCGCTGAGAGAGGTGACCAGCCTTTGAAGGCAGTCTTGTGGTTGGTCTTGTGTGACGCATGACATAGCGATCTTCGGGTGGGGTGTGAAACAGCGATGGATTGAAATATCAGTGCGAATGTGCTCTGATCTGGTTAGCAGCAGAGTTAGTACAGCGGAGATCTCGCGCGGGGTCTAACAAGAGAATAAAAGTTGTATTGACGATGTGCAGGTGCTTGAAGGCAAAGATAAGGCCAGGACACGTGGGACATCCGGAGCACGCCATGATGTAACACGTTGCTCGTTGGGCTTTTCCTGGTCGGTCAGCGGACTATGGTCATGCTGTGTCCAGCTCGAATCATGGTTTGCTGCAGACGCAGCAATACTCGGCGACGTGTGCTAGAGCTCGGCTCAACACGGCGACTGAGGGATCTGGCGGGCCGCTCGGCGAAGCTGTTTCTCCGGTCCGTGGTGCCCCCGCGTCATGCCTCAAAATCTATCGCGACAAACGCCGCCGATAATCGAGAAAGAATCACTCTTGGCTCCCCACCGTCAACCGATCTGTCAAGCAAACCGCAATCATGTCGACCACAGTAGACAAGGTGAGTGCCTGGACATAGCATATTGCGCATACGAGTTGAGCGACCACCGTGCTAATATCTATCGTGGGGCAGATCAAGGACATCGAGGCCGAAGTAAGCCAGCCCTGTCTGCACTGCAATTCGATGACTTATACCCCGTCTAGATGGCCAAGACCCAGAAGAACAAGGCTACGTCCTTCCATCTCGGTAACCTCGCAGCCCGCACTCCGTTCATCGCCACTCGGGCTCACACATTCCAGGTCAACTCAAGGCGAAGCTCGCGAAGCTAAAGAGAGAACTCCTCACCCCTACCTCGAGTGGTGGTGGTGCCGGTGTTGGTTTCGATGTTGCACGTACTGGTGTCGCCAGTGTGGGCTTTATAGGCTTTCCATCCGTGGGCAAGAGTACACTTATGAGCAAATTAACGGGCCAACACTCCGAAGTCGCCGCGTACGAGTTCACGACCCTCACGACAGTCCCTGGACAAATCGTCTACAACGGCGCCAAAATCCAGATCCTCGATCTCCCGGGTATCATTCAGGGAGCCAAGGACGGAAAAGGCCGTGGTCGTCAGGTCATTGCGGTTGCAAAGACGTGTCATCTGATCTTCATTGTCCTAGACGTGAACAAGCCGCTCACGGACAAGCGCGTCATTGAGCAAGAGTTGGAGGGTTTCGGCATCCGCATCAACAAAAGCCCGCCTAACATCGTCCTGAAGAAGAAAGACAAGGGCGGCATCAATATTACCTCTACCGTGCCACTCTCGCACATCGACCATGGCGAGATCAAGGCAGTCCTCTCGGAATACCGCATGGCAAACGCGGATATTGCGATTCGGTGCGACGCGACCGTGGACGACTTGATCGATGTGATTGAGGCCAAGAGCCGGAGCTATATCCCGGTCATTTACGCGCTCAACAAGATCGACGCCATTTCAATAGAGGAGCTGGACCTACTGTATCGAATCCCAAATGCCTGCCCCATCAGCTCGGAACACGGCTGGAATGTTGACGAATTGCTTGAGCAGATGTGGGAGAAGCTGAACCTGGTGCGCGTCTACACGAAGCCGAAGGGCAGGATGCCCGACTACACCGCTCCAGTCGTGCTTCGATCGACGGCATGTTCAGTCGAGGACTTCGTAAGTTATTTGCGGGGATGATATTGGCGCGGTAGGCTAATGGGGCGCGCAGTGTCACTCGATCCACAAGACTATCGTCGACGACTTCAGACAGGCTATCGTATACGGAAAGTCGGTCAAACATCAACCGCAACGCGTAGGCCTGTCCCACGAGCTCGCCGACGAAGACATCAGTAAGTCGGTCCCTTGTTTCACTGGTTGCTAAGGACTAACTCGCGACCAGTCACCATCATCAAACGGTAGAAGCGATCAAGGGCCATGAATCATGACGAAGTCGGTTCTGTCAACCCCGGCAGCAGTACGTGAGTGGGTACGAGGCTTTGAAGGATGGCTGAGATGTCTCAATGCAGCGTCCAGGGCAGATGTTGCCATAGGTGCACACGAGGGAGGCGAAGCTGAAGGGCGACCTAATGTGCTCGATTGGTCGAGGCGCAGTACCTAAAAGCATTACGACGGCATCAGCACGTTATCTTTGGGCGAAACAGCTTACAGAGCGGAACGACTCGATTACTCGTCGGCTGTCTGACGACGGCGCCGAATCACGGGTGGCTGCGAAATGGTCAATACTGGCTTCTTCATGCCGCGGACAGGCGGGCCTCGAGGCTCGGAAAGAGGCGTCGAGGGTGTCTATTGGAAGGTCCTTGGGTTGTTTTCGCACGTGTTTGTGATGTCGGAAATTCAAAATTCGGCGATCGCTTTCTAGCCTTTTTCTTCTGCCACTGCGTTGCCCCATTGGTGTGTGGATTCCAGCAGAGGTCGAGTCGGAGAAAAGCTGCAGGGATGCGGACAGGCCGACGACTCAGCACGCTCGCTGTCAGGCTCGGGCGCTAATTCTCGCAGGCACTCGCGGACCTGAGTGGCTATTGGGTCAAACTCAAAGCGTCTCTGGTGGCTCGCCCGTACGGGCGCCATGAGCAGGCCTTCCGAAAGCGTTTCAGGCTGGCCGGGCGTGATGGGCAGCAGCGATGCTCGACGCGGCGTCTCCTTTATGCAGTGCCGACGATGGACGCAGATTGCTCGTCCGGGCCGTGGGCATCGCCGCCTCGCGTACCTGAGCATCGTCGAGCGTCTGCGTCGTCGCACGCCACCAGTGCACGGCAACGGCCACCAGCACCTGGCGCACGACGACCACGACGCCGACGCAGACGCAGACGCCGACGCAGCCAATATGGCGGGCGCCGACTGGCCCGTTCTGGCAGCGCGCTTTGGGCAGCGCCAGATTAGCCGGCCAGCGGCGGGCGATGCGATGACGGCGCGATCCCATTTGCCATTTGCCGCTGGGCAGGTCAAGTGCCTGGCGAAGGCAAGACTGCAGACGGCGGCCGCTTTTCTGGCCCAGGCGCATCTGTCGCTGCTCTAGGGGCGCATCCCCGGCACCGCTAAGCCCAAACGCTGCCCTCGCGTTGCCGTGTCGCTTGGCTCTCGCGCGCAGGGATGCGCTGCAAGACCAGGATGCCCGCAAGCACAGGCCCTCCTCTCACACGCCGACAGGGAGCTTGGGCTCGAAACAAACACTACCATGGCCCCTCCTCCCGCTGCTGCAACCCGCCGCCGCCCGCAGCGCACGCACAAGGGCCTACACAGACGTCCCAGACTCCTCAAGTACGCGCTGCAGGCCGCCGCACCAGGCCTCTGCCCTGCAGCTTGTGCTCGTCCACCGCCGACCACCAACACCCATCCATCCATCCACCCCCATCTTGCCGCGCCGCACTGCTCGTTGCAACGCTGCTGGTCCCTCTAACCACACCGTCTTTTGTCCGCCCCCATCCATCGCCACGCCGTTTCGCCTCGGTGCTCTCACTCATGCATGCATGCGCCCGGACCTGAACGCTCCCACGCCGCCCCGGACCGCAACCTCACGGCGCAGATGCCCGTCGTGCCGCCCCTACTGTCATCATTGCCGTTCCACTTCTGACGGCCACGCTTGCGTTCTGCGAGGATCCACCTGAACACCTCTGCCGCCTTGCCATGAGCCAGCTGCAGATGGACCACGAGCATCACCACCACCAGGACTCTTTCGAGGACCACCAGGCCTGGGCACAGAACAACCACTACGACCCCTCCCAGCACCAGTCACCCGTCCACGACTACAATGGCTTCAACCACTATGCCCCGCTGCCCATGGAGCCCATGTTCACAACCGGCATGCATCCACCCCACCACCACCCCCAAAGGACCGCCTCGCACCCACAGCTCCAGCCCTTGATTATGCCCCAATGGCCGAGCATGTTGACCAGCCAGTCGACCTACGTGCCCCCCATCTTCCCGTCTGCACCGGTACCCATCACCCCAGCGTCGGCCACGCCGGTATCCGCAACTTCGACACATTCGGGGCGTACTTCGTCTACCCCGCGCAAGACGCTCACGGATCAGGACCGCCGGAGAATGTGCCAGTACCACGAGGACCATCCCACCGTCAAGCAAACCGAGATTGGAGGTAAGCAAACATCCGTCACTGGCCAAGCGTGGCTCCACGACTGACTCTGTTCCTAGCAATGTTCGGCGTGGAGAGAAGGTACACAAACAGTCTCAACATGTAATGCGCGCTGGCTGACTCGCTACAGTACTGTCTCGAAAGTGCTGCGCCAAAAGGAGAAATACCTCTACCAGGACGACGGCAGCCGATCACCCATAAAAAGGTCGAAAGGCAAGTTTCCTGACATCGAGCGTGCGCTCTCCAACTGGGCCCGAAACCATCAGCGACAAGGCCTGCCACTTACCGACGGTATCATCCGCGAGAAGGCTCGCTTCTTTGCGACAACCGTGGGCAACTCGGACAGTCATCTCAAGGCCAACAGCACCAGTTGGCTAGAAAAGTTCAAGCAGAAGAACAATCTCATGGGTGCAAAGTCCAGAAAGAGTTCGATAGCAGAAGAGTCCGAAGGCACCTCGAACCCACCGTCGAATGTGCATACGCCTGGAGGCATCTCACCCGCGTCACCGACCGGGGTATCGCCCTCACCACTCAGCGTCTCGGCAAAACCGAGCAAGGAGAACCTCAAGACGGAAAGCCCGGATCCACACGACTTCACGCATCACCGCCGGCCATTTCACTCACAAAGCAACACGTCGCTTTCTAGCGTCTTTACTGACACGGCGCCATCGTCTTTCTCTGCAGGACCTACCAGCCCGACCTCACTATCATCGCCCTTCTTTACACCCGACTCGACATGCGGGCCCAATCCTTTCATGGGCAATCAGCAAGCAAGAGGCCAGCCAGGGAGCAGCAACTTTCAGCGTCCACGAAGCCAGACATTTCCCATGTTGGTCGGCGTCGAGCAGTACATGTCCCCCCCGGCATCGTCGGAAGCACTCACGCCTAAATACATCAATGTCACAGCGCTCGACTCTCCAATGGACGAGCTACAGCCCTCCATGGCTGCTATCGACGACTCGATGCAAGTTTCGCCCACCATGGTTACTAGCTCGATGCAGCCACCGCCAGTCCCCACCGTTCCTCTGCTCAACATCCCGATGCAACAATCGATGTCCCAGGGTACCACCGTTGCATCGGAAGCCTTGTCGCCAGGCTCGCCTTCACAGGAGGAAGCCGCACGCGCATTGGAGCTTGTATGGACCTTCTTTCAGCAGCAGCACGAAGACTTCGTTGTCGAGCCCCAGGAATACCTCGCTATCGGCAAGCTAATGGAAAAGCTTAAGCTCAAGCGCAACTCGGAAAGCCTCCCCTCCGGAATGCGCCGCGTATCCGAACCCAATTACGGCATGGTGGATAAAGTTGAGAGCATCGACACGTTGCACTAGTGGAACGACTGGAGGGCATCAGGTGGTAACTGCCAAAATTGGGTCCTGTTCACATCGCGGCTCTAAACGAAGGCGCACGGGTCCCTGGATGTACACGGTTACGACGCTTTTCCTTGCGACACACCATTTTGGCGTCTTTTCTCGGAGTACCATGGAAATTGTAGGATTCGGCTCACGAAGCTGTGGAGGTGGAAGAACTACGGCACCCAAACGCGCCCGCTTGCGAATCTTGGGCGCACAGGACCTGGTAGCAATCAGGATTTGGACTTTCTTCGCATTCGACACCCTTTCAAACACTTCAGCATTGGCATCATTCGCATATCATCGTTGCCTTGGTTTTTTCTTCTTGTCTCACTACTTTTACCTGTTCATTCGCCACGGCCTGTCTATACCCCTCCGCATGTCGATTTTCCTGTGTTTGTTCAACATACTACAAGAAAAAAGACTGTAACCAGTCCTGCTCTCACGAGCGGGCAACTTTTCTGTACCTGTTTTGTTCATAACTTTTTTTACACATTGTCCTGCCGGCCGTGTCTGTTTTAGTTCCGGTCAGCGTTCCCCATGCGAGACGTCGGAGAGTTGGATGTTTCGAGACGGCTTTGCCCCTCGAGCTTAACATGTCGTCTACTATAGGTGGCTGACCACCGACCCCGGCCGCCTCGCTTAGAAAAGCTGGAGGCCCCGTTTGATGAGCAAATTTGATTTTTGCGAATGCTGTTCTATCGCATCACGATTCGTTGAAACGTGTCTGTCTTGTGCAAGCTATAGTGCGGCGAAGTTACGTACACTTGTTGCGTGTTTGTGTGAGGGAAAGATGATATCTGCCAGTGCTGTCAGGTTTTATTGGTGTCGCCGGTCACAACGCCCGTCGCACTAGGTCGCGACGCTGGATAAAAGGGCAGCAAAGCGCGGACTAAGTTGGGCCAGATGACTATTGTTCGCTGTTGCTGTCCCGCTTTCTCGCCGCGTCGCTACGCAAGAGCAGACGCGCTGACGGGATGTGTGTACATCAGGATATGAAATTTGCGCTCGGCGTTATCCGCAGAGTGCTGCGAGCTAGCTAGCTTGCCATGCACAAAGGAGGAAGTGGAGCTAATGCATGCGAGGTATTTCTTGCCTCCAAGGCATAATGCATTGACGCCAGATTGATTGAAGCGATGTGTTTCTAGCGGGCTTTTTTGTGGGGGGTGGTTGGGGAATGTCACTAGGATCTTATGTGGATGGCTAACGGCTATCGTGGTTTGGTGCGAGGAGTTGGAGCAAGGCCTGTGGTACACAAGTGGTGTGTGATTGCCTCGGGTGCACTTGCCCACGGGGCTAACATCGCGGTTCCGAGCAAAGCTGGGGCATGCCTTGCGCAAAAGAACTTGGATGGATGGATAACGGACGCGAGGATAACTCGCCATGGAAGTCCCAGCCGACGATCAATATTGCTCTGTGAACAGAACCTGGCGAAAGCGCTCCCGGCTCCCCGATTCCTTCTCCTCGGGGACTTTTGACAAAAGGTGGCTGGCGAGACCAAGGCCTGTGAGTGGTCGGCGACGGGCTTTCATCAGATGATCTAGGTGCCGGGATTTGCAGTTGCGTTGCTCGATTGAGGGGCTTGGCGGCGGGGGTGCGAGCATCATCGGAGAATACAGGATGGGTTGGGGATATGAAGCGGAACGGGGGAAGGAGATTGGAGGTTTTCTGGTCGGGCATGTTGGACGAATTGATAGGTGAGTGTTTCAGTTTCACAGGGTTTTGTTTCTTCCGGGGAGAGTTTAGGAGGGCGAGTTTGGCGGGTGGGGGAGTAGGTTGGGGATTGAGGCGCGGCTTTTTGCTAGTGCGGAAAGTCCGATGGTCTTGGGCAGGCATGGTAGTGCCTAGTGGACTTCAAGACGGAGATCTTTGTTACGGATGGCGCCGCAATGCCCGAAGACCATGGTGACCGATAGACTACTAAAACAAGCTCGTCTGAATCGTGGGCGAATGTGTTGAAACTGGACGAAGATTCGTTGGCAGGAGGGGTGGAGCTGCTGCGCTAATTCTGGCCAAGCTTCTGTACACAACCTTTATGACTTTGGTGTGACGGTTTTGATACCGCAGAGCTCGATGTGGGTTGCGACTTGCAGGCAATAAGTTGAGATTCCCAATCAGTCAGCGACTACTGCCTTAAGGGTTCATTTTCTGAACCTTAATTAACGGAACTACAGGAATCTTCCCCGGGAAAGCAAAAAGTAGACTCGATATTCACCAATTTCGCCCCTCTTGCTTTTAAGCGTGTGCAACGAAAGACAAGAAGACTCGGCTCGGCCCGTGGCCGTAAACTTTCGGCAATGAAGGGGGAAAAGTTTCTTCTTTTTCTCTGGTTCTTCCAGACGAAGCCTTGCAAACGTATTGCTTTGAGACATGCGCTGCCCACACGCATATCTGCGAAATATTTTCAGCCAGAACGCTTCGGCGCATTCAAGTCGGAGCGACGAACAATCGTATGTAACTCGGAAATAATAGCCCGCCCGACCGACCGACTTGGCCCCGCACCCGGGATCCTTCATTACAGTCAAATGCTGCGGCTTGGGTTTGCACTTCGATACCAACACATACGACACGAATGGTGGTTGGAAAGATTGGGGACGTCGGACACGGCCGGCTAAGCGTGGGTGGTTGCAGGGTTGCACCTTGATAAGGCTGTGCTGCCGTGCGAGGTACCGTTGGCGGGGCTCGCAGGCCACGTGATTAAGAATGCATGCTGTGTAACCGGTTGGTGGGCAGGGTTCATGGTCTTTCGGTGTCGTATGTCTCTGGTCGGACTTTTGACGCGGAGGGTGCATGTTTAGCGTAGCACCTTGGTCTGGATGGTTGATGTAGCAGAGAGTTGGGTGCGATGTCCGACCATGAATAGAGAGGCATGACGATTGGCGTTCGAGGGGTATGGTATGCCGGCAGTGCTGGTTGACAGCCCATAAGCGATGCTAGTGGTGCTTTCGAGCCCGAGCACCAACATCTCTAGCAACTCTGTCAGGCTTTGGTTGCTAGGTGGTAGCAACATCTGTCTTTGCACCACCAGTTCCTGTACGCAGCCGAATCACCATCGCAGTTGGAACCAAGCGCTCGTAGCGCACGCTCACGCTGACACGAAAAGCCAGGAAGATCCAACAGCTAACTCGGCCGTCCTCGCTACGAGTCATCATAACAATTTGACCACCTTGTTCCCTTGTACCTATCCGAACGGGCCACAATCTGCCACACCTCCAGCTCGAGGCGTAGCAGATGTGTGCGACACGATCTCACGTCTGCGCCATCGATCACTCTGTGACACATGACAGCATACGGCTTACACGGCGCAGCAGCCATGAACGCCCCCGAAATGGCGCGGTACAGTATCGGTGAGAGTGCTGCTGCGCGGGCCGGGTCCTTGCATCCCACATTGGCAAGGAATGGGGCACGCAAAACGGGCCGTCTCCGCGCGGTATGTGCACAGGAAAGCAGTCAGCATCCTCCATGTGCTGACAGTCAGAGAATCAAGGACGAGTGTGTAACATTCTAGGATGCCCGATAATTACCCCTCACCCGTCATGCTCTGTATACGCTTCTTCGAGGCGTGCAGTATAGCAGATATGGAGGGTTATTCCTCGATGCATGTAAGCGGCGGTCCGTTGTCTACATTCATTCATGAATGCGCCAACATGCACAAGTAAGTGCGCGGCGTCAGGATCAAAGCTGACGGCGAATGGAAGCTTCGAAATTGTTCTGGATCATGGGCGAATGTTTCTTCGTTCCAGAAGAAGTGGGCCCCCTTACCTCGCGGTAGCATGGGGGGCTTACTCGCAAGCCCATCAACATTTCATGCAGAGCCTCCAAGTCATTTCACGGTTCCTAAGTCGTCCAGCGCCGTAGCTTTCGGATCCTGACGAAACCTAAGAAGGGACGCACGCACCATGCTATGCGCGCAATCCTCCACGCCCCACTCACTCCACACTTACGAGTCAACCAGCCCGTTCAGCGATCAGTCACGCAAAATGATAATTTACTATCCTGCTGCTTCGCTAGCCTTGACTATCAACCGCAAATTTCGGCATTTCGAAGCGACTTCCACTCGTGTTCTAGTCGCAATGCGAACGACCCGCGCTGAGGCGGCGATATTGCAGATTGGGGAACAAGTGCCCGTTGATGATCAGAGCCGGAGCCGTCAATGCGAATGGCACGGGAAGGGAACGTGGCAGGCCGCCCTCGATCGACATGTTTCGTTTGATGATTGCCGCTTTCAAAGACGTTATTTGCTGTTCCTTGCTGGGGTTCGCCAATTACTGCCTGGGGAATAGTCAACCAGTGTCGGTCGGAAATATCTCTGGGTCTCCGTGTCTGAACGATCGCTCAGTCATTAGGAGCTTCGACTCGGCCTTTGCCTGCAACCAGCATAAGTACCGCGCTCTAGAAGAAGGAGATAAGGCTCTTGTTTTCGCTCGGAGGTGAGATATATGCCGACGTCTAGCTTCGTGAAGTCCCGGAATCCTTTGATTAGAGAGTAGAAGAGGCGAGAGACTCGATTCAGGAACAAGTAAAGCGTACATTAGCTTCGGGATGCTCGTTGAAGGCACATCGTCATTGCGCATCGGAGAACCTGATTTCGAGCAACATCCCTCCAAATCCATGAGGCAGACCAAATCTGCAGCACGTCAATATCGCCTCGAGATAGCGAGACCCTAGCAGGCGGGGTACCTATCAGTTGTCGCGCCATCCATCCCAATGCCAATCCCTCCACCTCGCTTCACTGCTAAATTCACCTTCAAACTTTATTCCTCTGTACGAATCATCCTCACCTTGCCGCAGTTCCCCTCGCATACCGAAGCCTCCGCTATTTATACCATGAAACGAGTAGGGCGCACGCGAGACTTTCTCGGGCGAGAGGCGGACAGGCGCTGAGCTTCCTCTGGGGTTCAAATGTGGTTAGTCTTGTGGACGCAAGGCCGCGGTCGAGATGCATGCGGGCCGAACCTTGGGCCGACCACAGAAAATGCAATGAGTATGGCCGTCGCGAAGCGCGGCTGGTAGCAGATGAAAAATTTCGAAGGCTGAGCTGCGCTGCGTGAATTGATTGCACCCTCATTGCTCGAGATCCTTCTGTTGCACCTCGACACACGACAATGTGTTCATCCTCTGACCGGTCTGTGACTTGGCGCAGCTTGCCCTCGGAGATGCGCACCTCAGGCGCTGTTCCCTTCTGCTAGGAGTCAGGCCCAATACGAAGACATCGTCATCCCACAACAGCAGTCTCACGTCCATCAATGTGACCTTCCAGAGCCCTTCCATCATCTGCATTTAGCAGCCGTGCCGTGTGCCCGATACCAAACACAGTCTGACTGCAACTCTTTACCAGGCGATCAGCGCGGTCTCACAGACCACTTCGGTCCCATAGCTTCATACATTGGACTGCGCGGGCGTCATAGCTCCTCTTACTCACATGGCAGGGTACGTAAGTCCCATGTACACCGCAAGTCACTACCATTAGCTGCGCCGATAGTTCAGCCATCTGTGAAATGTTCATTGGCCGAAGACCGGCTCGAACCACCCGAAATCGGTTCGGGGAAACAGGCGAGCGACTTGCGGTGTACAAAGCAGTCATCGTACGTTCGCTCCCCACGCAACAACGTACGCTTCAAGCATGGGGCTGCCCATGGCGTCAGGTGCTCGATACGAAATGCAGTTAGGATCGTACATGCGTAATGCATTGTCGAGCGAGGTTTTGCAATTGACCTCGACCCCTCATTGTCGGGTTCTGTGGGCGTACCTGCTGAAAGAGCAGACGCCGTATGCGCAATAATATGGATATGCAAGGTCATACATACCCCCAATCGCAGCTGCATATGCCCAAACGGACTGCTCTCCCCGATCCGCAAGCGATAGGAGGAGGAAGAGTCGACTACTAGGTTGGCCTCTAGGTATTTCCGCAACCGAGTTCGGGATATGCCGCCTTCCTCACGTTTCGTGATGAAAGTCGCTTTCGTTGATTGGGCGTACCATTTCACAACGAGTACCACACCACACGAGATGTGAGACAGTCTGCATCTCCATCGCCGTTCACGAGAAAGCGAAGAGGAAGAGACGCGGCTACAGAGAGATGAATTCCTTTATTGGATAGCACGAGATCCGCCCTGAACCTTTCCTTCGGAAGTGTTCGGACGCCGCTTTACGCGCTACCCCAGCCTCTCATCCATCAACTCCTGCACCCCTCTTTCCCCTAACTCGGGGACCAATCGCAGCACGATCAATTCAGAAATCGCAAAGACAAGGTGTTTGTTTAGGTAAGCATCATCGAGACAATCGAGTAGCTCCTCCGTTTGACAAAGTTGTTCGTCTCTGCTTGCACTTGCGAAGAAGATGGTTGCCACTCTGGCTGGGAGTAAGTCCAATAGCGTGGCGGCGCATCGACGCTTGATCAACATCGCTTCTCCGTTAGATGGCGGCCGTCGTGGCGGCGCTAAGGCGTTGTTAGGAAAGAGTGTCGCACGAAGGCTGCGAAGAATGGTGGGCAGGAGAGCGGGGTTCAGCACTCGCATTTGCATTGTTTGAGACAGGTATCTGGAGAAGAAAAAGGTTAGCTTGGAAAAATCCAGTGATATCGCGGGTCCTGATTGGCGCGAAGTATGCAAATTGTATGCAGTGCGATCCGATGGGTGCGCATGCCCGCGGAATACGGTCGGCCGACGAATCGCATGTCGCGAATCACCCGAACCTCTCAGCCGACGAGGATTGGACGACGAGGAAGAGCATGGGAGGATAGTCAGATGCGGCATGCAGCTTGAGCGGTTCGGACGGCGACGGGCGGCGGGCGAATCAACAAATAATTTGTATAGCGTGAGTCGCTGTCGAGTATTCTTCCGTGCTCGTCCCTTGGGGCCAGAGGCGTGGCCGGTAGGACAACTACTGTCCATGGATCTGTCACCCATGCCAACGAGAAGTAAACACCGCTTCGTCCGGGCGTCATCTGTCAGACCTCCGACGGTTCAATAGTCTTAGAGGATGCGAGTCGGTGGTCGAATTAGGGTTGTGGTCGTAGCGTCGATTGGGAGCACTGATTGTTGTTGGTGATGTCGTGTCCTGTTGCTTTGGCCGGGATACGACAGCGACATCGCAGTCTCGCCGACCGAAGCAGCGGTCAAGAACTGGGAGGCGCACTTGGTGGGCCTTTGATATGCATGGATAGGATTCGTCGCAGCTGAAGACTGCGCCGCAGAAAGCGACCAGTTCCGAGCTAGACGAATACTTTATGGGGCAGATCAACCGGGCGCGTAAGTCGACAACCCACACAAGTGGGGGCTGCGATAAGACGGACGGGGCGCGATTCTCGCGTCGCGCCATGTACAACTTGAAGCATCGCAAGCAACCAGAAGTAAGCAGTGTCGATATCGTTTAGTGCGTAACGTCGCAATGGTCTCCATGCGTTGAACGAGCAAAGGGATCCCGCCTGGCGCAAGGCTGGGGGCGAAACGCCTCGAATTACCGCCCGGAAGCGGGTGCCGGGGCCGCAGGAGTTGATGCATGTCGGCACGGGGTGACTGCGTGTGAGAGCTTGCGGCCCGTTCCATTCGCTGGCGACCAAGTCAAGTGACCAAAATCTCATGCGGGGCCACCTGCAGCCGAAGGACGGGATGTCGCACTGACGGGAAGCCTTGGTGCGCTGCCCAACTAGAACAATAAGAAATTGACGCTGTAACTTACCTGTCCAATACGCCATCAGTGTCACCCACCCTTCCTGGACTTAGCAATGCTCCCCAATGCAGCATTGATATGAAGCCTGACAGCCAAGGCATGCGTGCGTCCAGCTCAACAAATTTTGAAGCGCAGCCCCACAATTTCATGCTCACTATTGGCCGCTTGGAGGAAGGCGGACGCCTCATTACTGAGGGATCCGCTTGCGGCAATTGCGATTGGTGTCCTGCCTCAACGGGTGACTGGACGCTAGCTCCGGTGACAGATCTCGGTGGCAGAGAGGACGATCTCGTAAAGGCTGCGATCACTGCGCGCATCGCGATACCCGCGAAGAACACATACTGGATGGCTGCCCAAAATAAACCAGCAATGGTCATGGGGGCTCTTCCATCATGTCCTCCGCTGGCCAACGTGGAGTTAGAAGGCCCGCTTTGCTCGTCGGTTGGCGGAGACAGCAGTCCATGACGTTCGAGACGGCTCAACGATGTCTGTAGGTCACCATCGTCTAATCGGGGGTCCTTCTCTTCGGTGCCATCGGTCTGTAGGACCTCAGCAATTCTCGTGATGCCTTCCCACAGCAACCACCCCTCGCAGGCCTTTCCGCTAATGCCGTTTCCAAGGATCATCTCTGCGAAGATCTCGGCAACCAGGGATCGTAGACATGCATTTTCCAAATCCTCGGTCGGCAGCAGTACAACCAATACTCCCTGAACAAGTAACTGGCGCCACGCAGACTCGTTCTCCCGTTGCTCCACGATGCTAGATGGCGCTAATTCGGCGGGCACTGGAGACAATGCAGGGTGCGGAAAGAGTGTGTGATAGACTACACGAGGGTCTACAACCAGGGAATGGCAGTTCGAAGCTTGCTTTTGCGCGAGACGGAACGCTTTGAGCTCACCGTTAGATCGGATCTACACTCGCACAAAGATCGGATGAACCTACCGCTCAGGTGGGCTTCAACCAGGTCAGGGATTTCGTCGAGTAAAAGTGCCTCGAGATCAACCTTACGGAGGCGCTGTTCCAGCGCGCGTGTGCAATGCGCAATAGTCTGGAGCACCTCGTTCACAAAGACGTGGTCGGGTGTTATTTTGGAATACCAGGTCTGTAAAAATTCCTTGATGATGACTGAAATGATACCGTATAACTGGATATCGACATCATTCGAGCTAGTAAGAGGAGGGAGGACTTCTTCAATGGGACGTGGAGTATTGCGGCCCTTTTCGCCGTTGCCTAGGAGCACGTCGTGTGAGCATAGTGTCCGCCGAATGAAGGCCGCGGTCGCTTTGTCGGATGTGCTATCAGAGGGAGACATTTTTCGTCTCACCCAGACGAACCACTGCAGATGGAAAAGCTGATCTGGTAGTTGGCCCCTCAATGGCTAGTCCTGATGAATCTGCTTGCGACCAGGTATGGCTCCAAAAGGCCGTTCACTCATTGGCGATCCGATTAAACCTTCTAACACGTACCCGAGGTACCAGGAGGTCGTATGGTAAGTATATGCTTGCGAACGATGGCGTGCTGTAAGTGATAGATCGGGAACATGGCTGGAGGTGAAGCGAGGCTGTGATGGCGCAACGGGCACGGAATAACTGATATTCCGGAAGTCTTGGCATGCTCACTCTCTACTGTATTTGGGACGCGCCGGTCTCATCGCGACCACCAGCCATCCTCCACTCAAACCCCTTATCAGAATGGCGCCTAGCACACCGGGTACATACGTTTGCTCGATATATTGTTACCGCTAACCCTCTGTAAGGTCCGATCGCGGCTGTAGAAGCCCAAATGAAAGACATTGTGCAGAGCCTCTTCAACCTCATGGTCCAGTCTTTTGATCACCAAGGCAACCCCACACACGACGCTATGAAGCGAGAGATGTACGTGCATCTCACGACATCCGCAGTGCCAAAGCTTTACTAAGCAGCTGTATTAGCCAACTTCTCGTGCAGAACCTCGTCAAGTTGTCCCAGACAGCGCCATCAGTCCACATTGACATTCCTCCGGAAGTGACCGCATATGTAGAGGGCGGCCGCAACCCGGACATCTTTACCCGCGAGTTCGTTGAGACTGTGCAGCGAATGAATCAGATGCTGAAAGGGCGCACCGAAGCTTACCGATTCCTTCAAGAGACGCTTGCGAGAGATCTGATAGAGGGCATCCCGGAACTCAAGGACGATGTTATCAAAACCGTTGAATTAAGTGGAGGCAAAGTTTCGCCATCGAGAGCTCCAAACACCTGAAAGCGTCATCCCATCAAAGAGCCGCGCATTGAGCTGGATTCCACGACCCATGTTCCCACATCTCGCGGAGATGGAGACCTCTCGTATCTTAGCATACTGTACCAGGGCGAGCTTGCGCAAACGAGCTCTCCGAAACGTTCCTCAGGTTCACCCCTGGTGGAGGTGGTATCGATGACCTCCAACCAAGGACTTACCTCGCTTCAGATCTAGGTCCAGACTTCACCGAAGAAGGGCCACGGGACTTCGGCTCGATTTTTACCAGGGTCATGCACGCTTTTTCCAAATATTCAACACCGTTCCTTGGTTCCAAGTACGGCCACGGAGAAGATTAAGACAGCGTCGACTCTCCCGAGCTAGTATCAGGCTAGACATTACGGTCCAGCATCCGATGCAGTGCTTGTTCCAGCCCGGCTATCCTCATCTCGTTCATAGCATAGATGTGCACGCTTATAGCGGCGATTAAATTTTTTGTCGACGTCTGTCGGACATTTACTTGTTGCATGGTGATCCCCGTTTCACATTGACAAGTGCAAGGTTTGCACAGTTCTTCTTGTCTTCCCGGTCCAGTGAGCAAAGCCTGCATTCGCTTGCACTGATAACGATAGGAAAATATGCATCTCAATTATTTCTCGGACGTGCGCACCCTCGGATGTACGACACCGGCCACATCGCAACTATCGCTGCCTGTCTGGCAATGTCTTCAGAGCGAACCCAGATTCATCCGTAACTGTCCGTACACGAATGACCTTCTTGCCGATGCATCAAGACATGCCTCGTCAAATTCCCACCACTCAAGTTCAGCATCTCTAGCACACCACTAGTCGATAGGTACTTTGCAGAGAGTACCTCTCGCTTAGAGGAATGGACTTGCTCATTTCATCAACCTGGTCTTGGTGCTGCCGGTTCCTCGAACGATGGCTAGCAATGATTACGCGTGGAGGGCAACCCGATGCCACGCTACATTTACCCATCACTATGCAGCGTTGCTGACACCGTCAGCCTGCAGTAAAACACATGCATGAGAGACATCGAGAAGCCAAGCTACATTATGCACGATTAATCCTACGTTAGAAGCAACTATCAGTGTGGCGAAACGTCGAAGACGGCCAGGCAAAGTCCAAACACATTGAGCCTCGTTGCCTGACAGGGTAATGCATGAGAAGTCCAAGCACGTAGATCATGCCAGCTTCGATGAATATTGATGATCTCGACCCTCTCTTGACGCTTTCGGTACCATGTCGCTAGCCGTCTCATCTGGACCAGGTTACGGCGGTTGTCAGTTGAGGAAGGAGCTCGATGTTCGACTCGGCTCCGCTACCTTGTCGCAACAATCTCGCATCGGCACGCCGGAAGAGCCACCCATTTAACGCCTCCCTTTCTCCAACAATCTCTCAATATCCGAGGAAGTGGGGCAGAAAAGAAAAATGTGGCACTAGTGCGCAAGTCAGGGCACAATTGCGTGCCGAACATGGATATGACCTTGCAGCGCTTGGGCCATGAAATTTTGCGGCATAGTAACCTTAATTGAACATAATATTGACTAGTAGATGCAGCGTCCGGTACGTACCCCGCTTCTCAATCCTCAGACTATGTGGAGACGGTGTCGAAGCGATGACGGACTATGCTGATCTACAGAATCTGGAGGCGAAAGGTGGTGAGGGAGGGGTCAGAAACGTGTTCGTGGGTAAGAAATCAATGGAGTTGGGCAATGGATGAGCGATTTTCATGCGATGGACGGGCTCTGCATCGATCTCTACGTTGGCGATCTTCAATGCAACGCCCAGTGGTTAGTGGATGATGAAGAACGGCGCTGCTGTTTTACGACGACGTGCCGACCGGACTCACAGTCATAAACGGCCTTTGCACAGCTTGGTATATAAGATGGTGGGCGGTAAGATCGAGGCCAATGGGCCACCGGATGCGCAATTACAAGCCGTGACTCGTCAAAGCCCGGGAAGAGACCGCGGGATATCTCGCTGGTAATGTTAATATCAATCTTGATTATATGTTGGAGCATCTATGGTTGATGAATGATGGTTACTGGCCAGTATTAGCTCAGCTCATGTTCTAGTCGTGACTAATGTATGTTGAAATCGAACTGGTCGTAGCTTCTGTGCTTAAGAAGAGGAGACAGCTTACTGAGAGAACATCTTAACGGCTCCAGTTATGGCGATTAAGACATACGACTTTACTAATGCTCTCGTTGATTTAAAACAAACCCCTTGGAACTGTTCGTAAGATGGCTGGCAAAGACCGCCTGAAGCGACCAGTGACTTTCGGTTTGGTTCGCTGTACTTACTCCCATCTACGTGTCGAAGTTGTATGATCCGAATGTCGCTTCACATTTCTTAACAAGCGCTTTTGATCATGTAACTGCATTGTTTGCTTCTTGTCACTCCGAATGCGAGGTCTTTTACATATGTTACTCCAAACTTTTTGCCAAAATACTGATCTTCGATGAACCAAGCACAATGAGGATCGGATGACGTAAACCGCTGTGTTCACCAACAGTACACCGCAATACACTTCCACTTCCGAGTGACTTCGGCTCGAGGTGTTGACGGTATAATGTCGCTGTAGATAAACCCCGTGTACTCGAGGGTTTCAGCTAACTACTTTAAACACGTTCACTACGAGGTTTTGTATACCCCAGACTGCGGGACAACGCATCGTTCATAGTAACACTATCTGCGCGAAAGTGACATATATCGTGAAGTTCGAAGGGTAAAGAATGTGTGCGTTGTCACTAATGATTGGGGACCCAGTGAAGCAGCGACTAGCTCGGGTAGTTTACAATATATAAACAATCCTTTTCTGTTGCCAAAGAAATCGAAAGCAACCTATGAGCAATTATGAGCCTCCACAGTAAGTTGGAAGGCCATAATGAGCAATCGTCACCGGTTGGACGAAGTCAAGTTGTTGCGTTGGCACGCTTCAATTTCTGCCCACAAATGAACGTGGGATTCATGTGCAAATTGAGTCTTTCGACACATTGAATAACATTACATATTCTCAGTATTTCTCGCTTGTTCCCGACTTCCGATGCTCAACTGCCAACGCCATATGGGAGAAATTGCGAGCCACCGTGAAAATTCACAATGTATTTTGTACAGTTCGAGAGTTTTGATAGAATCGGGTTGATACACGAAAGATCCACATCTGATATCGTACAGCTGCGCTGCTCTTGTACCTCTATCAACGCGATCAAATACTGGACACCTCTCACCGTCGACTTCCCATGAGTTTCATTCCAGCGACTAAGACCATTTACACCCCTATATCAACCTAATGACTTTCCGCTCGAACGGCATTCTAGCCACGAAACCCAAAATGTTATCTGCGCACCCAAATCCGCGGCCATACACGCCGATGTCAAGCATCTTATCTTCATCACGTTCGGGGGAACTCTGGAAGGGCTTCGACGACCGCGTGGCTACAATAAGCTGGGTAAAAGTCAAGCGCACGATAGGCGATCCGAGAAAAGAAGAATCATTCAAGGTAGAGGTGCTAACATATCGGGAGTCTTAGGACTGTGACATCTGCGAGATAGGATACAATATTACGGAGCTTATTCCTTCCTTTTCAATACCTTCTATAAGAGTTGAGCCAACATCTCGGTTCACTCGCAGATGTGTTACAGGCACTATTCAAGTGAGCGCCGCCGAATAGCAAGTTTGAGGAGGAAAGAATGCAAGGCGTTCAGTCGGTGACGTCTTGCAGCGTACGTGGACGAGAAGGGGCGTTGATCTCTGGTCGAGCAAGAGATCTGTGAGCTATTGCAATTCAAATCTTTACTCGAAAACCTCCACTAGCAGTCTGCACTGAATCAAGCACGGGTGAGTATTATCGAGTAGCGCAATCCGCTTGCAAAAACCGACGAGGGTGTGCAAAATCAGCTTTCACTTCCATAAATCGGAGAGTTCTTTCTCAAGCCCCATCGAATTTGAGTCTATGTAAATACCGGCTAGCAGTAAGACGCTGTGGAGGTCAAAGCTTGATTCTCTCATTGTTGACTTGGAGCTGATGGGAACTGATGGGTGTTGATATTGTAGATACTCGAGAACGTTTGAAAACGGGTTGCGAGCTTTCGGAATGGGCGGGGATTGTGCAGATTACAGTTTTTTATGCAAGACGCGAACGTCTGACGACAAGTTCAAGATGCTCGAGTAGATGAAATCAATTGCTGATACATGCATTGGCACTGTTTCATTTTTAGTTGTACGAATGTGTTCTCGGTTCTTACAGCTGTTAGCGATCGAATGTTTATAGAGTGGTGTAAAACTTGAACGAGTTCCACTGAAGAAATTGAAAATATACAGAGGAGCCTCATCATGTCTATGATGTGTCTTAGTCGAATTGAGTCGCTCTCTGATCGGTTTGCCTGGCGTATAATTGATGGTGAGCTTGGGGCACGGCTCGTGACTCGGGACTACAAATCGTGTCGTATTCAAGAATACGTTACGCAATCACACCCCTCTGGATAGATAGGCTTTGCCGAGTCTGTGTACAATCTTTTTGGAATGGCTTCTCGCGCTCCCATAAACATAATTGGACATTGCTTCTACTGCGCTTATTCGCGAAGCACGGTTGCCCAGGCAGTTCTTTAGTAGTAATGAAGCGGGCGTGGGCTTTCCAGTGAATATGTGGTGACTCGAAGCATTTGTCACTAGCTCCTTCCTGGTGCCATATCACCGTCCTCAAAATATGCGCTCTTACGCATACGCGCATCGACTAACCTTAACCTCGATCACGAACACAACTCCGCTCTCTTCTCTCGCATCAGTCACGAATGCTTCGACTAGATGAAGGCCCTTGTGTTCTAGGTCTGGCGGCCCGGTCTGTGCAACGGTGCAAACAGCACGCGGTTCTGGGACTGCCTGTTTGAGAAGCATTTGTTCGATGAGAATGATGTTCCCCATGCAGACGATCCGTTATTCGAGAGGGTCTCCAAGGCCTTGGTATGTGCACCATCGTATCCACTCATACGCCTTCGCCAGGGCTGAGATAATGTACTAATTGTATAACAAATCCAACTATGTGTCCACGTTGAGAAGAAGCATGGCCAAGAAGTCATGAAGCAGTGGACCGTCAAGTGGTCTATGGATACGAAGAAGCAGCCTCGCGCTAAGCCTCGCTCAGTGGGCAACGAGCGTAAGGTCAGCATGGACGCTCCGATCTTGGGCTCAGCCAGACTTGGAGCCGGGTCCCATGTTGAAAAAGGTTCGTATTGCCCGGAAGGCATATGTGGCCTTTGGACCAGACGTAAATACGTTACCAGCTGTTGGGCATTTGAGTAGGTTCGAGAGACCAGTGGGGATCATGTTCTCAACGTCCAACTCTTATCAGGCACGACCAAGCGGCTGTTGGGATTAGAATGAGTAAGTTTCGTTGAGTACGGCAGTCAGCCACTGTAGTTGATATTAATGGCTTCAGATTGCATGACCCTCGGTGTCGATGCGTTTTTGCGGCCTTTGTTTCGAGCGAAGACGAGACAGGCTGACTAGTCGCCGAAATTGGGATAGAGTCCAACGTTACATGTCTGGTCGGACCATGGATTTTTGGAGACTCGTATACGAGCAAGTCAATGAAAATCCCGGTACGATTTTACGTACACAAGCTCACCAACGTTGATATTTACTTGCGTGTTCATGTGTGGAGTCCATCGAATGTGAATGGACCCCTCAATTCCTGTCACAAACTGCGTCGGGTTCGTGATCCCGAACAGCCAGTACTTTGAGACGATAGACACTAAGACCCCTTGTTTGGGCTTCGCAGACTACGTGCCCCAGGCTTAAGCCTCTTCGTTAGCTTGCAGCTACACTAGGGGTTCGCAGATGGATAGCTGACCTAGATGTCGCATACGCCAGCCCAATCGTTTAAAAAACCCTGTAGCCGTAGCGGCATGCTGAGCCCTGGACGGTGTCCTTGGCCGCAACCCTCAGACGCCATCGGGAATTGTTGCAAACCTTGAGTCTGGGCTGTGCCGCATCAAAATGATCGAGCACGTGAAACCTTCCGAGCAGGTTGGGACTAAAATTGGACTTTAATGATATGCGCGTGAAGTGAGAATGATAAAATCGTCCAGCTCGAAGACCACTGCCAAAGAGACATATACTACCAACAACCCATTTCGTACGCCCGGTATAGTAGAAAAGCGATGAATGGACGCAACTTCATTCCAAATCGTCTCCCAACCCACATACTCCCTCTATATCAACAAGCACAGCCCTCCTTCGCACCCTCTGGCCGAGCACTGCCCAAATTAACGCGAGCCTCCTCTTGCCGCCCAACGTTGGTCTGCCCACCAGCACCCCTCGGGCCCTTCAGGCTCGTCTCCGGAATCGCATTTGCAATAGCCGTAAACACCTCAGCGACATTCTGCCCCGTCTTCGCACTAGTCTCGAAAAACAGCAGTCCCTCCTCTTCCGCATAAGCCTTGGCAGTCTTCACAGGCACTCTTCGCGCGTCCGCGGCGTCCTCATCGTGTGCTTCCTCGCCTTCCGCAGCGGGCGCCGCATCCGCATCTTCCACGTCGTCCTCCCCGGCTGCGCCGGCCAAATCGGACTTGTTACCCACGAGCGCGATGACAATGCCTGGTGAGGCTTGGCGGTGTAGTTCAGCGACCCAGTGCTGGGCTTTTGTGAGCGAGGCTGGCTTCGTGATGTCGTAGACTACGAGCGCGGCTTGGGCGTTGCGGTAGTACATTGGGGCGAGGGAGGCGAAGCGTTCTTGGCCGGCGGTGTCCCAGATTTCGAATTTGATCGTTCGCGTGGGGAGGTTGCATTTTTGCGTTAGGAAGGCGGCTATTGGAAAAGTCGTGTTAGCATCGCGATGTGCCGTAGATCGGGAACACTTGTATAAGAATATGTCTCGCAGTCCTCAGGGATAGCACGCACTTACCGCCTATTGTTGGTTCCTTGTTCTCTTGAAAGTCGTTGTTGACGAAGCGCATTACGAGCGAAGACTGTTCCAACAGTTAGCCATGCGCACTGCCACCTTTCGCGACAGGCATGTGGTGTACCTTTCCGACGGCTGCCTCGCCCAAAAGTACCAGCTTCACGCTGCTGCTCGGCTTCGCCTGTGCTGCGGTATCCGCCATTGCGAGATGTGCGTGGTCCGAGTCGATGCAAGGGTTAGGAGGGTTGGAGTTGAGTGGAGCGAGAGACGTGATAAGGCCGCAAGCAAGTCCAAATCTGAGACACGGTCTCTGCGGGTGATGTGAAGGGATAACGGGGGTGGTGTAGTTGCAGGCAGACGGTTTGATACCCGGGGATGACGCAGGCGAGACGAGTCACGTGAAAGCGCTAAGCTTTGTTCGGAACTACCGCTCTGACATATAGTTGCACCTGAGAGACGATTTCAAAATCTCCTCCGCACCTTCTCCGTCTCTCTCAATCGATATTTGGAGAGACAAAACGAGGTCAAGACGGTCTTGACTATAGCTTGTTGAAGACTCTTGCACTGTCGAGCTAACCCCGTCTCCTGCCTGGTGATTCTCCAGCATCCATTGGAGCCTGCGTGTAGTGGCACACAGCGTCGCCATAAAAACCAAATATGTATGCCCTTCGGTTGGGGTACAAAGTGCGCTTTTGAAGCAGAACTTGAGGGGCGTGTGTTGTAAAACATTACATGCTAAGACCCCTTAGATAAACCCTGCTAACTTTGTACCCACCCCTACGTACATCTTCGCGGCTGTGTGCTCTTGCCTTACCCCTTCTTAATCCCGTACACCTCTTTCCTTGTGTAACATCCGCACAATTGGAAAATCTTACCAACTCTTTGTACTCTCCTTAATCCAGGGATCAGGCAATCAGATCGAACCTCCCAGACGCTGCATTAATCAGGGTTCTGTAGAGAATGCCGTCGATATAAAGTGGAAGGTCGAGTAGGTGGTGAAACTCTTAACATCGTAAGCAGCTCTTTGGAGTAACAAATTGTATCCTCGAGCTTGTACAGTAACATTTAGTCTACTTTCTGAGCTTTGGCCTGCGCGGATTGTTCTACGTGCATCTCGAGCATGTTGTCCGCCTCCACGCGGAAGCACTGCTAAAGATGGTGCACTTGATGGGCCGCCGAGCAGACCGGAGCAGCTGGCCGTATTGTATGTGCACAACATAGCCGACTGCTGGTAGCGATGAGCTACTTGCATGCGTTCCCGGCACCTTTGGCTTCGGACACGTTGTGGAGCTCGTTATTGAACTACGAGAGGTGTGCCGTCTCCTCCATCTGATCTCGGACAAGAAGGAAGATGTACTGGTCCGGCTCGTATACCCGAGTCGAGAAGACCTTCTCGTGGAATTTGATGCATGCTTGGTTGAGAAAGATGCCGCAGCCAGTCAAGCCGTACTCGTGAGAGCCAAGAGAAGTCGACGACTCGTAAAGGGGTGTAGCCCCGAAGTCTGATAGATGCTGTACCTTGTATTGGGAAAGGTCGGCCACTGGCTTTGCCGCACTTGTCGTGGCCTCGCCATGTGCAGAGTGTTTCGTTATGCGCCTGGTTGAAATGAACCAGGTCTGACTCGTCGGCAAAGTTCTTGATCTTCCTTGACGGCGACGTGTACATCTTTTCTTCTGATTTGGCGACAGGCTTCAACGCCTTTCATCCAGCATCCGTTTCTATCGCAGAAGCCGCTCAGTGCAACGTAGGGTGGATGGGAAGCAGAGATAGAGAGAGAGAGAGAGAGCATGCTCGCATCCTTTGTAACATGGGGGTCGTCTCAGACGTCGCGGTTTTCTGTTCAGTAAGAATTTGTGCCCTGTGGTTGTTGTGCCTTTGTGCCTTTGGTAGCGGGTGGTCGGTGCGCTAGCCCTGCACGCTCATGGATTGCATCTGCCACTGTTGGGTCACAGCAGAGGGTGAATGCCTGTGGACAGTCCTCAACACACACTCCTCTCACACTCACCCGCTGCCTGCACAACTATTGCGGTGCCACGTAGGTTACAACCCCTCCTCTAATCGGTGCATCGGCACTGACGATGGAGACGACGACGCCAGCCCCCACTTGGGGTGATTTGTAGGGAAGCATGCTTCCTCCTGGGCAGGGTTTTCCCGCTAGCACTACGGTGACTTGACTAGTTCTCATTCGAGGACCCTTAGCTAAGCAGAAGCGCAGTTTCAGTCGACACTTGTCTTGTCGTGCGGGAACCCCAACATGCCACTCCCCAGCGGTGACGTCAAGTCTAGACTCTGGCGGGAGCTTGCTTTGCATCGGGCTAGCATGCGTAGCACGCGGCCAAGCAGCGCCTCAGGAACAGGCTGCGCAAGCTTGTGCAGAGCCGTGGTCAGCCGCCTTTCAAGGTAGCTCGACCAGCAAACTCTAGCGATGCGCCGAAATGGCCTTCGCCGTCATTCAGGAAGACGATGATGCCGCGAGCCTCAGCGTCAGCCTCAGCGTCAGCCACGGGCTCCTTTGTCGAAGCTTCGCGGTCGAGCTTATCCGGCGAGGAGAGCGTCTGGGCCACAGGCACAAAGTGGACCCTCAACAAGCTGCATGACGAATAAAGACGACCACGACCAAAGAGCTCTAGCCCAGCCTTCCCCACAGCACAATGCCCGCACCGCGGCACGCAATTCGCCTTTCGTATCGGCACATGCATGGCGCCCGCGGATGCTCCTTTTTCGGCGTCTGTTCAGTTGGCGATAGAGTTGCGGGAGCAGAGGCCGGACTGTGGGAGGGAGGCTGCCGAGGCCATGACTTGCATAGGGCAACAGCACCTTGGAACAGGAACGAGAGAGGCTTTTTCAGGGCTGCTGTGCCCGCCCCAGCGGCAGGACACTCGCCCCAACCCCACGGCGGACCAAGAGGGGTAGCGCGCTCGCAATACAATCTGCACAGGCGACAGAAGCAAATCGTCGATCGCGCCAAGGTACTCTATCGTGGGAGGAGGGAGAGGGGGTCTGCTGTCTGCCAGCATCACGGAAAGACAGCAGCGCCCTCTGCCCGTCGACACGCAGCCACACGTCGGATCGCGTGCAGACGACGGGGACCAGCAAGCACAGAGCAGTGGTTCTAGACGCGACGATCGCAGCGCGGGTCTCTGCTGGTCACAGCGATGATCTCTGTGGATGATCCAAAGACGTGCGGTACTTGTACAAGGCACGGCACCTCGGAGCGCCGCTAGGGTTCCCGTGGCAGATGGGCGGTGATCCGGCCCAAGCGCCTTGGGCGAAGCTGATCGGCAGCGGCACGTCGTCCCAAACCGGAGGAGCTGTGTCGAGGCGTGCGAATCGCCGGCGCGGGGCCGCCCTCTGGGTATCGAGGGACCTGTTCTAGCGGCAGCGCCTGCGCGCAGCGTCAAAGGGAAGGGGGGGATTTTTTTCTTTCTTTCCCTCTCCCGCGTTTCTGAGTAGTGAGAGACGAGAGCGCCAGCAGCTCTGGGCTCTCTCCTCCAGGCAGGGCAGCACGCGCTGAAACGTGCAATGCTGGCCGTCGTCCGTCATTTGCGCCTGGCCACTAGACGCCCATTGTAGCAACGCCACTCCAAAGCCGGTACCTCGCCCTATCATGATCACGTTGGCGCTAGACACTCCGCACGGTGCTGCGTCCGCAGCGTCCGGCTGATCAAGAGCATGCGGACAACTGCGCGCGCGCCAACTTATCTCTCTCCGCCTCTCTCTCTCCCTCTCTCCCTCTCGCCGTCGCCATCAAGAATCCCGCGCCCTGCGCCTGCATAGCTCCGCTGTCCCTCTACCCTCTGTTTGCCTCGTCTCCACCCGCCTTGGTGCCGCTGAAACGAAGGGCCATCCGAGTCGCTGAGACGAGCCGCCAGCGTGTAACCAATATCGAAGAGGGGTTCCACCCGCATTCCACATTATTTTTGTTCGACTGCAGCGCCGCTTCCAACCCGCTTGCATAGTCGCTCGCTCCACGCACAATAAATTCCCTCTCGGTTCCCGACGGCCCTCCAGCTGGCTCCGCTGCCATCCCCAGCTCTCCAGCCTATCGGGGCTGTGCTCGCTGTCGTCAGATTGCTGCCCATTACGCCGCGTCCGCCCACCCACCCCGACGAACAAAGCCAGCGAGCTGAATTCTGTGCTGGCACATCATGACCGTCGTCAAGGCACGTGTTTTCTTTCTTCGACGCTTCCCCGTTCAATTGCACCGCGCTGACTGTCTTGCCTGATGCAGGAGCCTATCGCCGTCCGCCCAACCAGCCAGCACCGGCACTCGAGCAACATGGCCGGCTCTCTCCCAAAAGCGCGCCCGCACTCGCACTCGGTGTCGGTAGGCTCCATCAATCCGGCACATCGCGTCACGCGTAGAAAGAGCATGAGCTCCAACGCGGCTGGAAACATCGCGGCCATGGCGGCTGCCGCCAAGGGCATGTCCGGCGCGCCGCTTGATGGCAGCAATGCCTCGCGCCGCCTGTCGAAGCCTGCGTCGCAGTTTCGGGGCCCTCACCTGAGCACCACCACTCCCTCAATGGCCTCGAGTGTCCCCAGCAGTGGCTCGCCGTTCGCGCCTGGGAGCTACAGCGCGGCTACCAAGACAGAGGCCATTGCCGACGGCCCTCCGCTAGCCGCCATGTCCGAACACGAGAAAGGCAACTCCAAATCTAGGATACGTCGCGCGAGTGAGGGCTCTCGTCTGGCAAAGGGCGACGGCAAGCGCACAAGTGGTAGCGAATTGAGATGTGAAAAATGTGGGAAAGGATACAAGCACAGCAGCTGTCTCACCAAGCACCTGTCAGTTGTCCCATGTCTATCGCTGTCCTCCCACACACTTTCACGGCTCATGACGAATGCCCTTTTCCCCAAAACACCTCCAGCGGCAAAGTTATTAATTCTCTGAGTTCCAAGTTGACTTTTTGTTTAGCTGGGAGCACACGCCGGAATGGCAATACACGTCGAAGCTGCTTATTTCAAAGCACCAACAGGTGCAACTCCTCGAGGCAGCATCAGTCCTCGTAGCCATGAACATGGACAGTACCGACAGCGATCACTCTTCTCCGTCGCCGCCGGCCTCTGGTTCCGATCTGCGCGACGATCTGAGCTCCACGGACACTACCCCACCCCCGCAGACTGATGATCATGCTGTGGGCTCCTACCCACGCCTCCACTATGGGGGACGCTCTTCGAAGCGTTTCTCCGCAAACAGCTCCGCCTACAGCCAATCTTACCAGTCCGCGGTATTTTCAGACAATGGTCATTACCGCCAATGGAGCAACGTGTCCGACCGCCCAACCACTTCAGGCACCTCGGTCGCTGGCTCGTATCGCGAAGATGAAAACGACCAGGCCGACCTTGCTGCTGCTGTTGGTTTGCTGAGCTGCTCCTACGGGACGCCCAAGTCGGGTCCCGTAGCCCTCTCGCCCGATATTCCCCCTGTGCCCCCCCTGCCAGCCAAGTTTCTGGACTTCAACCATGGCCCTTCCATATCGGGCAGCACCACTGTGACTGCGCAGCAATCAAGCCTGCGCCGCAGCAACTTCTATCACCACGAGAGTAGAGATGTGGACATGGACGGCGATAGCTTCGTAGACGAGGACGAGTTTCGCAACGGCAACACGCAGAGCCGCGGGCGAATGGACGAGGATGACGACGCGTTTTTCGGAAGGATGGAAGAGTAATGATTCGTCCACCGCGTAACGTCCGACACAATTTCGACAAGCCTAAATCTGCCCTTTTCCCCTTTGGATTTTCCTGGTCTGTACCACAATCAGCAATGAAGCAATCTATCTCCGCAGACTACCTGGATCCCGTTCTGCAGCACCGAGGAGAGGGCCTTCATGCCACGTCGCGCTCTTGAGGTTGAAGCTTCGGATCCGGCCAGGTCATAATGTCAGTCTAGCGTTGAGAGCCTCGTCATTATTAACATTTTCTGGAGTTTGTCACTTTCGCCTTCCTTTCACATTTCCGATCACCCTTGGCGTCTCGATTGGTGCGGGTTGGGTTGAAGGTTTGGGTCAGCTCCCGCAGACTATGGACTTGACATGTCATTCGGCCACCTTTTGTACATTCGGCTGGATGTGGGGTGGAAGAGATGGATAGGTGAGATGGATTGGGGGGTGGGAGTGAGAAGGATATGAGTGTAGGAAATTGGGAACAAAGATTCTTGCTCAACGAGTAGATGTGCATCCGTACAATGAAGTTGTGCGGGAAAACAGTGATGACTGACTTGGAAATAGAATGCGCGCCCTCGATGAAGTGGACTGAAATGATTAGGCTGGAGGGTAAGGAGTTGAAGAAGTGCGAAAGGGTGGTTTGCGATGAACTCATGTCAGCGCTTGCGGCATACCTAGGCTTCCCCTCCACCACACCACTCACCCGAGCCACCCACTGCCACATTCACATGCAATTCTAACATGCGAAATCGTCTTATCTCTCATGCCAACTCGAGTCAATGTAGCACAAGACCGCCGATCGCTCCCTCATAGACGTCGACTGGGATGACGGGCAACATGGAACTCCAAAACACACGCGAGGGCAGACGAAGAGCTTTCTTATGGTGACGGATCCTTGTACGTCATGTGCGCGACGGCAGGAATTTTGCGTTCCCGAATAGGTCGTACGGAGCTTACGTCCGAGATGGGGATCTGCAGGTGTAATAGCGGTCTCGGGATTGTTATGTATGACGATCGAAATGGTTCATGTGGACGGTTTGGGGTGAGGTGGTTGAGAAAGGTGTCCGGTGTGATGGATGGTGAGATTGGACGTTGATATTGTAATTGTTGGAGGTGGTCTGAGGCCAGGCCAGGCCAAGGTGTGATCTTGTAGTGTGTAGATTTTGGAAGTCTCGTGACGACGAATCGCGATTGATAGGCGTCGCTGCTGATCTTTCGTGGCAGGTGGGCATATCGTCCAGCCGCATGGAGATTGAAATGGACGCTCGTTCATTTAAGTGAAGCGGAGCGTGGTTTCTTCGACATGGGATGGGTTACGCTTTGATGAAGTGGGTCGTTGCGAGCATCGAAGTCATCGTTCGTCCCGCTCTTGAAGCGAATTGTCTCAGAATCCAAGTCCCGAATAGAAGTGCTTTTGCTCCATGCTTTCAACCTGGCTCTTGAATGGTTCGTGTGCAACAGGGATGCGGCTTGGTTCTTGGATGGCACAACGTTTCTGTTCTTGCCATGCTTATTCGCGACTGTGAAGCATGCCTCTCCTGGCCAGTGTTGCGGTGTTACTTTGAGTTTCCGGGTATGTTTTCATGAGACCAGCAATGTATACCCGGCGGACCAGAGTCGAGATCAAGCGGAAGTGTGTACGTCGTACCAAAGCTATTGCATTCCTCCCGTTCAGCGCTTCGTAATGCCGCACTCCACTTTGTAAATCTTCCTTACCCAGTTCTCCGCGGTCGGCAAAAGAGGAGCTTCAGGTTGTATACGAAGATGGCTGACGCCTCCGCATGTTAGCTGTACCGCGTAGAACGGCTGCATATCCTTGGTGGTGTTGATTCAGCGCTCATCGTATCATTGCGTCCGAGCAACAGGAAGCAGCGCTTTCAGAAGCATACGCAAACCGCACCCGAGAACAATCGTAAGGGTAACTTGGGGCGATGGGAGTAAAGTGTAAGTGTGCAAGAGTGCGCAGGATCTTTTCAACATGAAGGGCCTTCAACTACACTAGTCCCAAAACGCTCCGTCAGCTCCACCTATAAAGAACCTCGGCCGTAGCTCCGTCCCCTCACCCGACAAGCTTTCCTTACGTCAAGGGTTGGGAAACACAAAGCTACCGGAATACAAATCCGACCCAGTGCTTCTACAGTCTTCGTCTTCTAGACACAGCCTGTGTACCGCGAAAACTGTATCATCCAGACTTTGACCCAACATGACATCTTACGCATCCGAATACCCTCCCATCCCGTTCGACGCGGCATACAAGAAGTTCTTTGGGGAGTTTTATGCTACGTCGGATACACCTGATGCGCATGAGAAGTATGTGGAGCAATTCACGTCTGATGCGACGTTGATAATGGCGACGAAGAAGGCCAAAGGCTCAAAAGGTGTGTTCACACGTCCACCCCAGTCCCATCCCCCATCCATCTCATAATCCCACCAGAAATACTCGCCCTCCGCAAAGGGCTGTGGGAGAAGGTAGACAACCGCCTCCACCATGCATCAAAAATCTTCCCCTACGGCCTCAATGCAGACGAGGTGATGCTACAGGGCACGGTGCGATATAAGCTGAAGACTGGTGAGGAGTCGAGTGTGGACTGGGCGGCTTATGCGCATTTAGTCAAGGCGGAGGGGGTGGTAAAGATGGACTTTTATCAGGTTTATTTGGTGAGTTTGGTGAGGTGAAATGTGAAAGGGCTGTGTGCTGATATTGGATAGGATACCGCTATGAAGCCCAAGTAAGAAATGTTTAGGGTGTATCGAAGCATAACACGGTGGGTTTGAGGCGGTACTCGGTAGGATACACCGGTATGATCAATGAATGTAGCGCTGCAGTGCGAGATGGAGAGGGCGGCGCGACTGTCTAGAAAGTAGACTTGGCTTTACGCCTTCCATCACCACGTGCTAAGCGTAGGATGCCACTCTAAATTTGCTGTAACCTTATCGATACTTGAGTCATCACCTAAGATGGCTGTTGAGCGCTTCGGCACCCGCGTAATGATGATACTTCAACTGCGGTTCGTGATGCACATGACAGCGGCTCGCTAAAGCACCAAGGGCTAACTAGATTAGGATTCCGGAGCGATCTATAATCAGCGGCTCACAAAGCCATCTAAAACGTAGACGAGGGGTTTGCCAATAGTGGTGCAGGATTGTTGCCGCACTAAGATTATTCCTTGATTAGCATTTATAGGTTATATACTACTTAACGCAACATTCGTTTATAAATCAAGCCCGGCTAGCTCAATCGGTAGAGCGTAAGACTCTTAGTACTTACGGTCTAACAACGACGATTGCGAGGTATCTTAAGGTTGTGGGTTCGACCCCCACGTCGGGCTATCTTTTTTTGCCACTATAGGTGCTATGTTTTAACTATAGAACCGTATTTTACATAAAATACTAATTATAGAGTAAGATATAAGCGTAGTAATATATATTTAGAAGTTTAAAAATTAGAACTTAAGTATATATATTTTAATTTTTATTATTTAGATATTATTATATATCTAGAAAGAGAATAATATTAATAGTAGTATACTTATCTAAGCCTAGACTAGGTAAGAGTAGGATAGTATATAGTAGTATCTACCGTAGATAGTATTTAGAAGATTCGAGTATAGGAGTTAACTATCTAAGTTTAGAATATTTCTAATATTAACTAATTTAAATAACTTAAATAACTATTCATATCTATTAATTTAGTAAAGTAAATTCAAAAGTTTAAACTAAATAAGAGAGTTAACTATAAAGAGTTAAAATATAAATAAGATTCTCTAGATCTATATAGTCCGAATCTTCTAATTCTAATATTCTAGTCTAACTTTATTATCCCGGACGTTCTATAGTATCTTAGATACTTTAGAGTATCCTAGATATTCTATACTTAGCGGGATATTCTAGTTATATACTTATTAACTAAACCTTTCCCTATAGTCTAATATATTTAGGGAAGCTCCTTTATATCTATAACTACCGCCGACTTTCTTATCTATCTATAGCTAGTCTTTATTTATAATATTATTCTTCTTTTTAAGATTATTATTCTAATAATTTTATAATCTCTATTACTATACTATACCGCTATTAATAACTATAAAGGTAAGTTTCCCTATCTAACCCGTTAGATCGTAGCCCTTCTTATTATTACTCTTAAGCTAGGGTTGCCAATTACTATAGTAATAGTAATAGTAATTACTATTACTAAGTAGCGATAGTAATAGTAATTACTAAGTAGTAATAGTAATAGTAATTACTAAATAGTAATTACTAGTAATTACTATAGTAATTACTATTTCTAAAAATAGCTATTAAGTAAATCTAGTTTTAAAGTTAGTATAAACTATAAAATCTCTTTTTCTACTAAGTTAGCTTCTTATAATATAACTAAATATTAAACTAGAACTAAAA